>ERZ1047472.209-NODE-209-length-55350-cov-7.152564_pt1 | contig 55350 bp, 49 predicted proteins | sample MGYA00383095_ERZ1047472 | MGnify/ENA primary metagenome ERZ1047472 (study PRJEB29581, sample SAMEA5548365) | metagenome | biome: marine; feature: coastal; material: water | depth 1 m | study: Short-term variability in the microbial, nano- and picoplankton dynamics... | reverse complement strand
CCAACGTTCAATCTGAGCCATGATCAAACTCTTCAGTTTAATTTTTTCGACTTTCAGTTAGATCCGGTTTAACCCGTTTCCAACCATGATGCCGAGTAATCATTTACTCAAAACGAATTACGTGTTCCCACACGAATGGCTTGTTTGTACATTTTGCTTCTCTCCAAAAGGATGCCTGTATCTCAAGGCCCCGACATTGGGAGAACCACAATGCACTTGCTTTAAATTGTTAAAGATCTGCTGCGGAAGCTTTTAGGGCTGCGCTGCAAGGGAGGCGTATAATACGCATATCGAGTTGCCGCGCAACCACAATATGAAAAAAAGTTAACGTTTTTTAACATTGACCTGGAGAGGCTACCCAAGCACCAATAGGTGATAGTTCTTTTTCCCCTTACGAATCAGGTAGAAGCGTCGAAATAGCGCTTCATCGGTAGTGAGAACCGCCTTGGCATCTGAGACCGGATTACCGTTGAGTTTGATCCCATTTCCCTGAATCAGCTTCCGCGCCTCGCCCGTTGACTTGGTCAAACCAGCCTCTACTAACGCCGTCAGCAGACCGGTTCCTGCGGCACAAGTGCTGCTTGGCAGCCCATCTTGGTGCAGTTCCATCAGATCTTGCTCGTGCAAACTGGACATATCGCCGGCAAACATGGCTGCTGTGATTCGTTCAGCTGCGATTAACGCATCGTCTCCGTGGACTAACCTCGTCACTTCTTGGGCCAATTTACGATGAGCCTCGCGCCGCTCGGGGTGCGCCTCCATTAACGCCTCAAGGTCGCCAATGGCCTGCTTGTCTAAAAACGTAAACAAACGCAGAAAATTTCCCACGTCTGCGTCCGCGGTGTTTAGCCAAAACTGGTAGAAGGTATATGGTGACGTTTTCTTCGGATCCAGCCAAATCGCACCACTAGCGGATTTACCAAACTTGGTGCCATCTGACTTGGTTACCAGAGGCAGAGTCAGACCATAGGCGCTATTGCCGGTGTGCCGGCGTATCAAATCTATGCCTGATACGATGTTGCCCCATTGATCGCTGCCACCGATTTGCAGATAGCATTGGTCATTTTCGGCTAGGCGCAGAAAGTCCATCGCCTGGAGCAACATGTAGCTAAATTCTGTGTAGGAAATACCCTGATCGACACGCTCCAGCCTCGCCTTAACCGACTCGCGCTGGATCATGCTGTTGACGGAAAAATGCTTGCCGATGTCACGCAGGAAATCGATGACATCCAACCCTTCAGTCCAATCCAGATTATTGACGATATTGGCCGCCGAACCATCCGCTGCCTCGAAGTCCAAAAATCTCTCGACTTGTGCGCGAAGCGCCTCTACCCACTGCCCGACCGTATCTGAACCGTTTAAGGATCGCTCATCGTCTCTTCCAGAAGGATCGCCAATCAAGCCCGTGGCGCCGCCGAGGAGCAACAGCGGACGGTGGCCTTGATCTTGGAAACGGCGCAGCGCCAACAGAGGTACCAAACTACCAATGTGAAGACTGTCCGCAGTGGGATCAAAACCACAGTAGAGGGCCCTTTGCCCTGACCCAAGATAATCCAGCAAGCCCTCTTCATCGGATACTTGCATGATCAATCCCCGCCAACGCAGCTCTTCGATAAAGGCCTGTGGATCCATTCCTAATCTTTCCTCTCGCTTGGTTTTTACGCCGACTGGCGTCTGCCCAGGGCACTGGGCACAGTAAGGCCGCACTTTAATTGCGCGACACAATTTATCAAAGGATACAAGATATCGGCAGGCATAGCGCCGTTGCGCGGCTTTGCTTATGCAGAAAAACTCCTATAATCACGCCTCCCCAATTCCATCACTTCTCCAGTAAGCAGTGAGATTGCTAAACGTACATGTTAAAACGAACGCTACAAGCCATTCGGATACCGCGGCCACATCAACGCATGGCCACCGCTGTGGCCATCGTCACCTTACTGTTTGTTTCGACCGGTTTCGTACCGGAGCAACCCCAAAATACCGAGCTCACCATTGAGCCGATGAAAGAAGTGGCGCAAATCGAAGCCACAACGGAAACAGTTGTCGAGGAAGTCTCGGCAGATCTTGAGCACACGCATATCGTCAAACAAGGTGACAACATGGCCATGATCTTTGGCCGCAACAATTTGTCCCCCAAAACTCTTTATGCCCTTACCAGAACCCAGCACGGAGCTGCGCTGGCGGGGATTTTTCCTGGGGCAGAATTACGATTCCAACGCCAAGGCCAAGAGCTGGTTAAACTGACTTACCAAGCCGGCCCCTTAGAAAGTATCGAATTTAGTCGCGATGCAGACGGCACCTTCTCAAGCAAAGAGGTGGTGAGGGTGCCAGAGAAAGTGCTTACCTATAAGCATGGCAGAATCGAGAGCAGCCTTTTTCTAACCAGCCAAGAAATTGGGCTGCCAGATAGTCTCACCATGCGACTGGCACAGATCTTTCAGTGGGACATCGATTTCGTACTGGACATCAGACCCGGGGACGAGTTCTTTGCCTTGATTGAGGAGCAATATCTGAACGGTGAATTTATCGGCTATGGCGATATTTTGGCTGCTCGATTCATCAATCAAAACAATATGTACACGGCTGTTCGCTTTGAAGGCGAGGACGGCTCGGTGGATTTCTTCGACCCCAGCGGCCTCAGTATGCGCAAAGCCTTCCTCAGAGCACCTGTAGATTTCTCTCGGATCAGCTCCAGCTTTAACATGCGCCGCAAGCACCCCCTGCACAACACCATCAGGCCCCACCGAGGTATTGATTACGCTGCGCCGCGAGGCACCCCTATTCTAGCCGCCGGAGACGGACGCATTGAAACCGCCAGCCGTACTCAGGCCAATGGCAACTTCGTTGTCATTCGCCACGGAGAACAGTTCGTCACCAAGTATCTTCACCTGTCCAAATTCGGTCGGAACATCAAGAGCGGTCGAAAGGTCCAACAAGGACAAACCATAGGTTATGTCGGCTCAACAGGGTGGGCTACTGGGCCTCACTTACACTACGAGTTCTTAGTCAACGGCGTACACCAAAACCCCCGAACCGTTAAGCTGCCCGAAGCGGAGCCAGTCGCAGCCGGGCAGATGGCCAACTTCAAAACGAGCACTTACCCCAACATCGTCCTACTTGATCATTTTGCTGACCAAGTCGCCTTGGCCTTAGCCGAGTTATGACGGCGGAGCCCGGCCTATTTGTTGGCTGTATGACGGGCACCAGTGTCGACGGTCTTGACTTGGCCTTGACTCGCATCCACCCACCAAGCAGCGGCGGCGATGACCAGCATGAGACTCTGCAGGTAATCGCGGCCAAGACGCTACCGCTTCCTAGCGATCTACAGAAAGCTCTTTTGGCTTGTGGCCAGCCCGAGTCATCCGATGTTGAATTACTGGGGTCTTGCGACAGCTGGCTTGGCGACTTTATTGGCCAGTCCATTCGGGATTGGCTCAGCAGTATCAACATAGCATCAGGTCACATCACGGCGATTGGTAGTCATGGGCAAACCGTACGGCACCGCCCCCCTAGTACCACCGACCACCCGTTTACACTGCAAATTGGCGACCCGAACAGAATCGCCGAGGCCACGCGAATTCAAACCGTTGCAGACTTTCGCCGCCGAGATATGGCAGCCGGGGGACAGGGAGCACCGCTAGCGCCGGCTTATCATCAGGTCGTGTTTGGGCACCTCGGCACACAAACCTGTGTCGTCAACATTGGCGGCATCAGCAATCTGTCTCCGTTGGACGGCAGCCATCAGGGATTCGACAGCGGCCCAGGCAATTGCTTGATGGACGAGTGGTACCGACGCCACCACGGCAAAACGGATGCGGATGGATACGATGCTGGCGGGACTTGGGCGGCCGAGGGACGATGCGACACCGGCCTTCTAAACCACTGGTTAACAGACCCCTATTTCACCAAGGCACCACCAAAGAGCACTGGTCGGGAATACTTCAACTTGAGCTGGTTAGAGCGTATTGGCTCGCCATCGGACAGGCCTTCGGCATCGGCTCAAGACGTACAAGCAACGTTGGCGGAACTGACCGCTTGCAGCATCGCCCGGTCAATAACCGCCGCGATGAACGCCCCCCGATTTGTTCCTGTGTGCGGTGGCGGACGACTGAACACGCATCTTATGACACGTATTAGGGCCAATTTACTCGAACTGGGCCATGACTGTGACGTTGAGGCGACGGAGCACTGGGGTGTGGATGGCGACGCTCTCGAAGCCTCGGCCTTTGCATGGCTCGCCTATCGTCGCGTTTGCAATCTCACCGGCAACTTAAGCGCCGCCACCGGCGCCCAAGGCGGACGAATTCTGGGTGCGGTTTACCCCCCTTAAAATTTTCCCTCATAGATCTGGCTCCCGTGGGTTTGCCACGTCGCCTAGAGCAGGGACTCGCCCGTGCACGCCCGAGGCAATCTTAATATCCGTGAGTGTTTGTATCGGTGCCCCCAGAGCAACCGGACTGCGGGAAAAGGGATTAAAGGGAGAAAGAGCTGCCGCAGCCGCAGGTAGCCGCCGCATTGGGATTCATTACAGTGAACTGGGATCCGGATAAGTCCTCCACATAGTCGACATCGGCCCCTACGAGATAAGGGTAGCTCATAGCATCCACGAGCATGCGCACTCCGGACTTTTCGACTACAGCGTCGTCTTCGGCCTGGGTGTCGTCGAAGGTAAAACCGTAGGAGAATCCATTGCAACCGCCACCAGTAATGAACACCCGCAGGCACAAAGACGGGTCACCCTCTTCGGCAATCAGAAGTTCTACTTTTTTTGCTGCTTTTTCCGACAGTGCGATTTCAGGCTGCATACGAAGACCTATCCATTTTTTGTTTGCTCGTCTCGGGGCGAACCATCGCCCTCTTGGATGCCAGCATCTTCCTTGCTGGCCTGTTCAGGTACCATGTGAATCAGACGCCCCTGAACTGATGCTCCCATGTGCATTTGCAACACTTGGTAGTGCAAGTCGCCCTGAATGACTGCTCCGTCCGCAACTTCTAACGCGTCGATGGCGTATACCGTGCCTTCCACCCGACCATGAATCAGCACCATTGGGGCACGAATGTCTCCAATGACCCGGCCTGTTGGACTGACGGTTATTGCCGCACCCGGGTCAACCCCCGTGGTGGAACCTTTCAGCACGCCATTGACGATCAGTTGGCTGGAAAAACTGATATCCCCAACCAGTTCCGCATCTTTAGCGATGAGCGTTACTTCTTTCTTTTTACCCATGATTGGCAATGTTTTCGTTAAATCCATAAACCGTGCAACTCGTTAGTAAAACGGACCTTGGAGTTTTGCATCAAGACACCGGCCAAGCGAATTCTGTTTCTGCTATCACGCCCTTTTTTCCTCGAACTGTTACCTTCACCGCTTTTGGCTGAACGTTTTCTGGCAGGGTGACGGGTTGCTCTATCGTCTGGAAGTAGCGGAATCGATAGTTGCGCGCAATTAGATTCTCGCCTTCATTGGCCGCCGACAATTGAATCTCAGAACCATCGGCACTGTCTATTAGGACCAGTTCGACATCACCAGCGACAACTCTGTGACGCTCAGCAACGTGAATCAATGTCACCCGGACAATCCAGTCAAGATCACCAAACGACTCAACCTCAAAACGTTCAATTTGAACCCCCTCTGGCACTTCACCGGGGGCCATAATTTTTCGAAAAAAACCAAGCTCGGTTACCAAATCTGCGTTGACCTTATGCAGCTGAGTCAGTTCATCACGCAGCGCTACCGATGTGGCCTTCTGGGTTTCGATGGTCAGTTCAAAGTCTGTGGCTTTGCTGCGCAGCGCCCGATTGTCTGCATCCAGCCGTTGAACTCTCTCTGTGAGGCCCGCGTTTTGCAGAATCTGGTCTTGGGCGACGGATACACCCCATAGGACGCCAGCACCCGCAGCCACTACCAGCAATATCGAAACAGCGGTCCACAATATCCATCTGCGCCACTTGGGCTGCTCAATGATAACTCGATAGCGCACGACGCCTTCCTAGACAAATTACTAAAGCCTCGAGGGTAAACCCTCGCGAGTTCTACTATAACAGCAACGAACACAAACAGATTGCGCTCTACCGGTATGTTTCTGCGCTAACGGCTCTACGCCCAAGACTGCCGAGCCCAATCGTCGTAGTTGTTTCAAACCCAGAAGAGCAGCATTCCTCGACACCAAGGGCTACACTATCGGCCTTCTGAGAAATTCGAGGTCTAACCAGTGTACTTGTGGCTCAAGGCCTTCCACATCATCAGCGTGATTACTTGGTTCGCTGGCATTTTTTACCTGCCACGCTTATTCGTCTACCACGCCAGCGTGACGGACGAGATTAGTAACGCGCGATTCAAGGTGATGGAAGACAAGCTATATCGTCTAATCATGACCCCGTCCATGCTGGTTTCGCTAGGCTTGGGCTTTGGCATGCTTGCGCAAGGCTGGGCAGCGCTTTCAACGACTTATTGGATTTGGATCAAGCTCGCCCTTGTCCTTGGCTTGGTCGGCTACCATTTGAACTGCGGACGAATGGTTCGTTTATTTGCGGAAGACCGTCAGCAACACAGTGAACGCTATTTTAGAATCTACAACGAGTTGCCGGTGCTCCTGTTAATTCCAGTAGTGCTACTGGTCGTCATCAAACCCTTCTAAGCGTGCAGCTCTGGCGCTGCAGACGTTTAAAAAGACATAACAAGACAACACCACTAAGAGACCCCATGCAAAGAGATACTTCATCAGCTTTAATGCAAAGAGCCCTAAAAACTATCCCGGGCGGGGTTAACTCGCCAGTTCGCGCCTTCAAAGGCGTTGGCGGAGACCCTATATTTTTCGCCGACGCCAAGGGCGCCTACCTATACGATGTGGATGGTAACGAGTACATCGATTACATCGGGTCTTGGGGCCCCATGATCTTGGGGCACAACTTTGCTCCGACGGTGCAGGCGGTAACCGAGCAAGCCCAACGTGCCTTGAGCTTTGGTGCGCCAACAGAACTGGAGATTCTGCTAGCAGAGAAAATTACGACGCTAGTGCCGAGTATGGAACAGGTGCGAATGGTAAATTCCGGCACCGAGGCAACCATGTCTGCCATTCGGCTAGCGAGAGGTTTTACCGGCAGGGACATGATCGTCAAGTTTTCCGGCTGCTACCACGGACATTCCGATTCTTTGCTGGTAAAAGCCGGTAGCGGCGTCCTGACCCTAGGTCTACCTAATTCTCCGGGGGTACCCGAATCCCTCGCCCAGCACACGCTCACAGCACCGTTCAACGACGCCCAAGCCATCGAAACTCTGATGGCGACTTATGGAGATCAAGTTGCCTGCATCATCGTCGAGCCCATCGCCGGTAACATGGGCTGCATACCTCCTCAGGCTGGCTATCTAGAAAGCTTGAAAGATCTTTGTCAGCAACACGGTGCCGTGCTGATTTTCGACGAAGTAATGACAGGGTTTCGAGTGGCGCCCGGCGGCGCTCAAGAGCTTTACGGCATCCAACCAGACCTCACGACCCTCGGAAAAATCGTTGGCGGCGGTTTACCCGTGGGGGCTTTTGGTGGCCGCGCCGACATTATGAACTGCATCGCGCCAGCGGGTCCGGTATATCAGGCGGGCACGCTCTCTGGGAATCCTCTTGCTATGGCTGCAGGTTTAACGACGCTCAACCACCTTACTGACGATGTGTATGCGACCATGGCCGCTGCTACCCAAGCCTTGGTGGACGGCATGCTGGCCTTGGCAGCCAAACACGGAATCGCGCTCTGTGAGAACCACGTATGCGGTATGTTTAGCTTCTTCTTCGGACAGGACTCTGTACGCAACTACGAAGACGTCGCTGGGTCCAACGTCGATCAGTTCAACGCGTTTTTTCACGCCATGCTAGATCAGGGCATTTATCTTGCACCCTCGGCCTTTGAAGCAGGCTTTCTGTCCGCACAGCATGGTACCGAGGAAATTCAGAAAACCCTGGCTGCCGCTGATCTGGCGCTGGGCTCGCTAACTTCTTAGACCGTGCCTCAATTTTCAGTTTCACCAAGTAAGGGCCCTGAATGTTAGATCTATATGGAATTGGCAATGCCATTGTTGACACCGATGTGGAGGTGGACGATGGATTTTTGGCGGACGCAGATGCAGCCAAGGGGCAAATGACCCTGGTCGACTCTGCGAAAATGTCTAATCTGGTAGACAGGCTCAAGCACTTACCCATGAATCGAGCCAGCGGCGGATCTGCTGCAAACACCATCTTCGCAGCGCAAGCATTCGGCCTCTCAACAGCCTACACATGCCGCTTAGCAGACGATGAAAATGGCCGGCATTTCGATCGAGAAATGCGCACCGCTGGCATCCAGATTTCAGCCCTATCTGAACCCGCACAAAATGGCCGGCGATCCGGGCAATGTCTGGTCATGGTCACCCCGGATGGTCAGCGAACCATGTGCACCGACCTAGGCGTTTCAAGTGAGCTTGAGCCGAGCCAAGTAGATGCTGGACTGCTGAAGACAGCGCAGGTTTTATACATAGAGGGTTATCTGGCCTCCTCGGAACACAGCGTGGCCACCGCGGTCAATGGTTATCAGATTGCCCAAAGTGCTGACAAGAAGGTTGCGCTGACCCTTTCAGACGTATCCATGGTGTCGTTTTTTCGCGACGGTTTGACTGCCATCCTAGGCAACGGTATCGACACGCTATTTTGCAACGCGGAAGAGGCCCTAGCCTGGGCAAACACCGATCGATTGGATGTAGCGATTGCCGAGCTATCGGACATCGCCAAGGAAGTCTACGTAACCTTGGGCGCACAGGGCGCTCGGGTTGTCTCGAACTCTGGCACTAAGGATGTGACCGGCGAGTCCCACCAACCATTAGACACCAACGGCGCAGGGGATATGTTCTCTGGCGCCTGCTTGGCCGCGCGACTTCAGGGGGCGCTGCCCGAAGACGCGGCCCAGTTCGCCAACCATGCCGCAGCCAAGGTCATTATGCAGTTTGGCGCAAGATTGCCTGCCCTTGAGGACTACCACGCGCTGAAAGACCGCTACATGTCCTCCTGAGACCATGGCCCGCAAGGATTAGCGCGGCTGACCCAGCCGTTATCCGGGCCCAGCCCTCACGAGTGAAGATGAAAGTTGATTTGACGATCAATGGCCATGGTTTCAAGGTCGGTCCTGCAGCTCAAAGCATAAACCTCCACTCCGGCGGCTACGGCTTCCGCCAGACCTTGGGCGTAGTTCGGATCGATCGCCTGAGCAGGACTGACGGATTTGATCCCACAATGTTGGGCACAAAAGATCAAAACTCCGCGATGCCCCAAAGCCACCATCCGCTGCAGGGCCACCACATGTTTCAGAGCGCGCTCGCTAACGGCATCAGGAAATTCTCCACGCCCTCCAGCCTGCAGCAGCGTCACACTTTTCACTTCGATGTAGGCAGCGTTCCCTGCCGGATCACGGGCCAAAAAATCAAAGCGGCCGCCACCGTCTGGAATTTTCGCCTCAGCTTTGATGTCTAGGAATTCGGTCAATGGCTGAATTCGCCCATGGGCCAGCGCCTCCCCGACCAAGGTGTTAGCACGCCCAGTATTGACGCTGACCAAGCCAGCTGGCGTCTCAACAAACTCTAAGGTACAGGGGTATTTGCGCTTGGGATTGTTCGACTCGGAGTAATAAACCCTGCTTTCAGGATCGATACAGCCAGTCATGGCTCCAGTGTTCGGACAATGTACGGTTATGGTCTCACCCGAAGCCGTCACCACGTCGGCCAGAAACCTTTTGTATCGTTTAACCAGCGTGCCTATGAAAAGTTTTGGCAGCTTCATTGGCCTACCCCCCAAGCCTGCAACGCCTGACCAATTCGCTCCAAACCCAGCGCAATACTCTGCTCATCGGTGGTGTAAGCGAAGCGCACATGGCTTCCCGCTTGGTGGGTTCCAAAATCCGCACCCGGCGTCACCGCCACCTGATACTCATCGATCAAACGCCAACAAAAGTCCGTGCTGTTCATGCCCGTGCGGCTTATGTCCACGTACAGGTAAAAGGCCCCATCTGGCGCCACAGGAATTTTAAAACCCAATGCCTCCAAGCCACGGCTCAGCAACCTCGCCCTACTAACAAAGGCCTGTTGGCGAGCTTTGTGAACGGTCATGGCGTCGTCATCAAATGCCGCTAGCGCTGCGTACTGTGCAGGCGCACTGGGTGATATGAATAAGTTTTGGGCCAGGGAGGTGATCGGCTCGATGGCGTGTTCGGGAACCACCACCCAACCCAGTCGCCAACCGGTCATACCAAAGAACTTAGAAAAGCTGTTGAGCACATATATGTCGTCTGTCACGGCCAAGCCCGAAACATACTCCGGCTCGTTGTGATGCAAACCCTGATAGATCTCATCCAAAATCAAAAAACCTTGGCGACTTTGAGCGAAAGCCGCCATATCACCCAAATCTTGGGCCGAAAGCATGGTTCCAGTGGGATTACTGGGAGATGCCAACAGCGCGCCGCGCGTTTGTTCGCACCAAGCGGCTTGGAAGCTTGCCAAGGTTGGCTGAAACCGGTGCTCAGCGGACACCGCTATCGGCTTGGGAATCGCACCAACCAACCGCGCGAACACTTCATTGCAAGGGTAACCCGGGTCAGTAATTAGCAGTCTGTCCGAGGGATCCAACAGCAATCCGGCGAGCAGGGTCAGTCCACCACTGGCGCCACTAGTCACCATGATGCGGTTCGGAGACACCGCTACGCCCATGGACTGATAGTAGGCACTGATCCGCTGTCGCAAGTCCGAAATGCCCGACGCGGAAGTGTACTTAGTACGCCCGGCGTCAATAGCAGCATGGGCTGCCTTAACAATGGGCTCTGCGGTTTGGAAGTCCGGCTCTCCAACTTCGAGGTGCACTACCGTCTTCCCAGATCGCTCGTACTCTTGTGCGCGTTGCAACAGCTGCATTACAACAAAGGGCGATATTTCTTTTGTGCGGGATGAAAACATTTAGGAACCTCTTAAAGTGGAAAAGCGCACTTGCATCGGCCAATTGACCATTCGATTCGGCAAGTGCTTGCGGGTTTTCACAAAACTGCGTCGCCCAAGTGTGGTTTTCCACTGCGGCATCTGGTAGATTTCGCGCCCTTCTGATTTTGGGGCACCGTGCCCTCATAATATAGGATTGATTATGGCCGCTAACTCAAAGGCAAAAACAGTCAAAAAAACCGCCGCTGCACCGCGCCGCAAGGCCGCTGCCAAGGACTCTCAGTTCCGTAACTTTACGCCATACAAACCCAAGCGTGGCGAAGCGTACATGAGTGAAGGACAGTTGGACCACTTGCGTTCAATTTTAAGCCTTTGGCGCATTGAGCTGATGGAAGAAGTGGATCGGACCGTGAACCACATGCAGGACGATGCAGCGAACTTCCCGGACCCTGCTGACCGAGCAACTCAGGAAGAAGAATTCAGCATCGAGCTGAGAACTCGCGATCGCGAGCGGAAGCTGATCAAAAAAATCGATAAGACCATCGATTTGCTTGAAACCGATGACTTCGGCTACTGCGAAACCTGTGGCATTGAGATCGGTTTGCGCCGTCTAGAAGCACGCCCCACCGCTACTCAGTGCGTGGACTGCAAGGCGCTGGACGAGATCAAAGAAAAGCAGATGCACGGCTAAATCTCTGCCGTTGGCATTGGTTTTGGCACCTTCGGAGCGCACACCGTCAGACTCAGCAGACCGGGTCCTTGCGGGCCGGTTTGCACCCTCCCCTACAGGCCCCTTGCATATGGGCAGCCTCATCACCGCCGTTGCCAGCTACTGCGACATCAAGCAGCGCGGCGGCAATTGGCATGTGCGGCTAGATGACATTGATCCTCTGCGCCACGACCTGAACGCGTCGACCCAGATCATTGAAAGCTTGAACACCCACGGGCTGGCCGGCGACGGGCCTGTGAAACAGCAAAGTCATCGAATAGCACGGTACAAGGCCGCCAGAAACCTTTTGTCTGGCACGGCCTACTACTGCGATTGCTCCCGTAGCAAACTCAAAGCAACGCCTATTTACCCTGGTTACTGTCGAAGCAAGGGCGCCCACCAAGCAGATCACGCCCTGCGCCTGCATGTGGATGATCAGTCCCGTACTTTTCATGACGGCATCAAGGGAAGCCTAGACTTCAACGCCCAGCAGCGGTTTGGGGATTTCGTTATTTGGCGCCGTGACAACTTGGTGACCTACCATCTCGCCACCGCCGTTGACGACGGAGAGCACTACAGCCATGTGCTGCGCGGCGAGGACTTATACGAACAAACTCTGCCACAACTCTATTTGATCGAGCAGCTCAACCTGAAAGCCCCTGCGTATGCGCACATCCCCATTCTCACCTACCCCGATGGCACTAAGCTATCGAAACAAACCCATGCCCCGCCCCTAGACAACAGCATGGCATCTCGCAATCTGCGAACAGCCTTTGACTTCTTGGGACAAAAGCCACCAAACACCACTTTGTCGTCCAAAGATTGGCTTGAATGGGGCGTAAAACATTGGCAACTGGCCGCTATCCCAACGATTTTGAAGCCCTTTCACCCTTACCATGACTCTGACACCTAGCGACGGTAGGTGTTTTTTCCGGGATTTTTCCCTGAGGTTTTTTGCTACCATCCACTTATGACTCACATCCTTTTCATTGACGATGACCTTACTCGGAGGACCCAGATCGCGGAGCAACTGCGCGAGCAGGGCATTGACGTCACTGAACAGGATTCGATAGCCACGGGAACTGCACTAGATTGCGATGCCGTTGTCGCCATGGACGAAGCCATCTCTGCCGATGTCGCTATCCTTAGTGCGCAGCGCCCGATCATCTTGCTGTCCAACAGCCCAACGGTAAAAGCCTCTGTGGCTGCCCTTCAGTCTGGCGCCAAGGACTATTTAGCGCTGCCCGTTTCCACAGGCGATCTGATGGCAGCCATTGAAAGAGCCACCGCCTACAGTGTTCGAAAACCCATTACCGTGGTCGAACCCATAGAAATGATCGGTTCTTCTGAGGTGATGAACACTCTGCGCCAGCGTATTGCCAAAGTAGGGCCCACCGACTCAACGGTTCTAATCCTTGGCCAGTCTGGTACGGGCAAAGAGCTTGTAGCGCGAGGCATCCACGCCGCCAGCCATCGATCTCATGCGCCACTCATTACCTTAAACTGCGCAACCGTCCCCCCAAGTCTTATCGAATCAGAATTGTTCGGCCTTGCCGCCTACGAAAATAGACCCCAAGAAAGTATTGGCTTGGTGGAGGCTGCTTCGGGCGGCACGTTATTTTTAGATGAAATCGCCGAACTGCCACCCAGCGCTCAAGCCCGTTTGCTTCAAGTGGTTCAAGGCGAAAACCGAAAAGTTGGTCAGGCTCAGGCGCTGCCCGTAGATGTGCGCATTATTGCCGCGACCCATAAGGACCTGAAAGCACTCACCGAATCTGGCGCTTTTCGCCCTGACCTGTTTTATCGCCTAAATGTTCTTTGCTTAGAGTTATCGCCCCTCAAAGGCCGGCGCAAAGACATCATCGATATTGCTGAACAGCTACTGGCGGAAACCTGCCAGCGGCTGAACAAGCCTGGATTAATTCTTGGCGAGCAGGCAAAGGAAGCCATGTTGGCCTATCACTGGCCTGGCAATGTACGCGAACTGAGCAATGCCATAGAGCGTGCGGTTATTCTCGCCGATGACGGGGCCGTTATTAGCCAATCACTACTGGCGATTGAACCCCGGGGCGAACAAGAGCCGGAGCCACGGGAGGAGGCGGACCCTAGCCAGACGTCCTTAGAGGACTACTTCGTGCGTTTTGTGCAGGAAAACGAAGAACTGTTCACAGAAACCGAACTGGCGGCAAAATTGGGGATCAGCAGAAAAAGCCTTTGGGAGCGCCGGCAGCGTCTAAACATACCCCGCAAAAAAACCCAGCAGCGCGGACGCCGGGAAAGCTCTTGAAACAATTGTTCAGCTTTTTCAAGCGCAAAACCACTGAGCGCACAAAACCCGCTCGTATCATTAACCATCAGCTTGGCCCCAAAGTCCTCGACCCCAATGCACTGAAAATCATCAAAACTTTGAATGCTAATGGCTATCAAGGGTATTTAGTTGGTGGCTGTGTCAGAGACGCTCTGTGCGGTGTCAAACCCAAAGACTTTGACGTGGCAACGGACGCGCCGCTGGAAGCTGTGGTCAAACTTTTTCGTCGATCCCGTATCGTGGGTCGTCGCTTCCCAATCGTCCATGTTCGTTTTGGCCGCGAGTTGATCGAAGTCTCGACGTTTCGCCGCTCCATGTCAGATAAGGTCGTTCAGGACGATAAAGGCATGATCTTGCGCGACAATGCCTTCGGCACGCTCCAAGAAGATGCCTTTCGCCGAGACTTTACCGCCAACGCCCTGTACTACGATGCGACGAACAACGAGATTATTGATTTCGTCGGTGGCGTCGAGGACATCGAGGCAAAACAACTTCGCTTCATCGGCAAACCACCCACCCGTTTGGCCGAGGATCCGGTGCGAATCCTCCGGGCCATACGCTTCGCGGCTAAGCTCTCTTTTACCATCGACCCGGCAATACTTAAGCTGGTTCCTGAAACTGCCAAGCGCCTAGAATCGATTCCACCTGCCCGGCTTTTTGACGAGTTCCTAAAACTCTTTTTGAGTGGATACGCCGAAATTGTATGGCGGCAGATTTACCGGACCCCCTTAGCCAAGGCCCTTTTCCCTACCTGCGATCCAACCAGTGAGCTGGTGATGGCGGCCATGAGAAACACCGATGACCGGATTAAAAGCGGTGCTTCGATAACCCCGGGGTTCCTAGTCGCCGTCCTTCTATGGGATGACTTTCAGGCACGAAGCCAAGAGGACGATATCGAAGACGACCCGGCCTTTGTCGTTCTCAAAGATCAACAGAGCTCAGTCGCCATACCAAGGCGCTTTGGCACCTTCGCCAGAGAAGTGTGGATGATGCAAGAGCGCCTGCAAAGCAGGAACCTACGCTCGGTTGAGCGCCTGCTAACGCACAAACGATTTCGCGCCGGCTACGACTTTTTGTGCCTGAGGGCGGAGTCAGATACTGCACTGGAAATTTACGCCCAGTGGTGGACAGATTTCCAAGAAGCGGATGAAAACGGACGCAAGACCCTCATGGACCAGCTTCCCCGAGCGCCCCGTAAACGGCGACGTAGCCGCAAAAAACGAAAACCCGGCGAAGGGGACGTTCACGAGGCAGGCGACAGTTGAAGGCCCAGGCAGTCTTCTTCATAGTGCTCACTTAGCGTTTGTAATCTCATTGGGTTAAAGAAACCACTGTGTCCACACTTCAAGCTTCCTTTCTTGAGCCAGGCCAACCACCGCAGCTGACCGAAGGCGGCGACGTTTTGGCGAGAGTCAGCGTGGCCAAACAAACCAGCAGTCTGCCCCGATACATCGCCATAGAGGGGCCTGTCGGGGTGGGCAAAACCACCTTAGCGAACAAGTTGGCCGAACTCTTAAACTACCCCTTGATGCTAGAGCCGGTGACCGAGAACCCTTTCTTGGACCGTTTTTATGCCGAAGGGTCCAATCAAGCACTGCCGACCCAGCTGTTTTTCTTACTGCATCGAGCCAAACAGGTAGCTCAAATACCCGAGGACGACCTTTTCGATCAGACCCTGATAGCGGATTTTATGATCGAAAAGGACGATTTGTTTGCCAGATTAACCCTCGATAGTGAAGAGCTTGAGCTATATCAACAAATCCATAAAACCCTTGCCATAGACCCACCCAAGCCCGACCTCGTCATCTACCTTCAGGCACCGGCAACAGTACTGCGTCAGCGGGTGCTGGGACGGGGGCTAGAATTCGAACGCGCCATCGATGTGGAGTATTTGGACGCCTTGGCTGACAGCTATACGGAGTTTTTTCACTATTACTCCGACGCCCCGGTTCTTATCGTCAACGCAGCGGAAATTGACTTTGCCAATAATCAGCGACACTTTCATGCCTTACTCGAGCAAATCTTGGAAATGGAGGGTACGCGGCAGTTTTTTAACCCCAACCCGACGCTGCTGTAACTCATGACAAACCTCAGCACGCCCCCACACTGGGAAGCCTTAATCGCTTCTGCTAACCGCATTGAAACCACCCCTAGCCTGATGCTGTTGCAGGACCATACCCGTAACAGCGCTCTGCGATTGGCCACCGGCGGTTGCCGGTTTGACTTCACACGCCAGCGTGTGGATCAGCAAATTCTTGGGGAGCTATTAGCGTTAGCGGAAAAAACTCAAGTATTCGCTAAACGCGATGCCATGTTCGCCGGCGAGACCATTAACACCTCAGAAAATCGCCAGGTTTTGCATCCCGCTCTACGAGATGGCGCCCCCAAGGCGCCAGCACCGTTGCGGGCACAGGTACAAGCCACGAAAGGCCAATTGTACGAACTGGTTGAGAACATCCGCTCCGGTCGATACACCGGTTATACCGACAAGGCCATACGCGATGTGGTGCACATCGGCATCGGCGGCTCTCATTTAGGACCTGAGCTGGCCGTTACGGCATTAGGCAAACCCAGCAGTAAGGGAACCGCTGCATTAGGCACCGACAGCAGTCCGAACATTCACTTTGTCGCCAACGTAGATGCACGAGACATCGCGCTGACCCTTGCTGGTTTAAATCCGGAGACCACGCTCTTTATCGTGGTGTCCAAATCCTTTGGCACCTTAGAAACCCAGCTAAATGCAACTACGGCCCGGAGCTGGTTTTTAGAGCGTACCGGCAACATCGAGGCCATCGGCCAGCACTTTGTCGGCGTAACAGCCAATGTTGAACTTGCGAAAAAGTTCGGCCTGAACGAAGAGCGTATTTACCCTCTTTGGGATTGGGTGGGAGGCCGCTTTTCTTTATGGTCCGCCGTCGGTTTGCCGATCATGTTGAAGCTCGGCACTGAAGCTTTTGAGGAGTTTCTGGCCGGTGCAAGAAACGCTGACGAGCACTTTCTAAAAGCCAGTCCCGCCGAAAATATTCCCTTAATCGCTGCTTTGTTAGCAACTTGGAATACGGTTGCTCTGAGCTGCGACAGTCTTGCGATGCTGAGCTACGACCAGCGCTTAGCATTGCTGCCCGACTACCTGCAGCAACTGGAAATGGAAAGTAACGGTAAATCCGTCAGCGTTGATGGCGAGCCGCTACCCTATCGAACCATGCAAATTCTGTGGGGTGGCTGCGGCACCAACGGCCAGCACGCCTATCACCAATTACTGCATCAAGGCACCAGTCGTTTCGCAGCAGACTTTATTTTGGTTGGTCAGGACGATCTCCATCGCCCGGAACACCACCAATGGCTGCTGGCTAACGGATTCGCCCAAGGTCAGGCGATGACCCTTGGAACCCAGCCAGAGGCCAAGGATCAAGCCCACAAAAGGGTTTTGGGACAGCATCCCTCGACCACGATTTTACTGGACGAACTCGGGCCAGAGCAGCTTGGCTGTCTGCTGGCCGTATACGAACATAAGGTATTTTGTCAGGGCGTTTTATGGAATATAAACTCCTTTGACCAGTGGGGGGTTGAGCTCGGCAAGCAATTAGCGCTTCCGATCTTTGCGCAAATGCACGGCAAAGACGCGTCAGATCAAGACCCTGCCACACGCCATTTAATCGATTACTACCGCTCGTTAAGGCCTGCCGACTCCTGAAGGCTGACGTGCGTTGAACAGGAGGTTTTCTGTGAGCGAACTGTACCCGGTACCAGACAATATCAAGGCCCGCACTTTGATGGATGAGGCAACTTACCAGCGCCTCTACAACCAGTCTGTAGATGACCCCGACAGTTTTTGGGCCGAACAAGCCAGCAACTTTTTATCCTGGGAAAAGTCATGGCATACGGTTAGCCAAGCAGACCTCCCCAAGGGCAATGTCGCTTGGTTTGAGGGCGCCCAACTGAACGTCAGCACCAACTGTATTGATCGGCACCTTCCTGAGCGGGCTGACCAGACGGCCATTATCTGGGAGGGTGACGATCCCGCAGACGATCAAAACATCTCTTATCAAGAGCTTTACGATCGCGTTTGCCAGCTAGCCAATGGCCTGCGCCAACGAGGGGTCAGCAAGGGCGACCGAGTCTGTATTTATATGCCGATGATTCCAGAGGCTGCCTACGCTATGTTGGCCTGCGCCCGCATTGGTGCCATCCATAGCGTTGTCTTTGGTGGCTTTTCGCCGCAATCGCTCAAAGACCGAATTCTCGATTCCGACTGCCAAACCGTAATCACCGCAGATGAGGGAGTCAGAGGTGGCAAGGCGATACCCCTGAAAGCCAATACCGATGAGGCCCTGCAAGCTTGTCCCAATGTGCATACCGTAGTCACGGTGAAACGCACCGGTGGCGACATCAATTGGGTAGACGGCCGTGATGTTTGGTACGACGCGCTAACGTCAGACCAACCCAAGCACGCAGAAGCCGAGGTCATGGAGTCTGAGGATCCGTTGTTCATTCTTTATACCTCGGGTTCCACGGGTAAGCCCAAGGGTGTGCAACACAGCTCCGCCGGCTATTTGCTACATGCAGCCATGACCCACAAGTACGTCTTCGACTACCAAGAAGGCGACATTTACTGGTGCACGGCTGACGTGGGCTGGATTACCGGACACTCCTATATTGTGTATGGGCCTCTGGCAAACGGTGCCACCACGCTCATGTTCGAGGGTGTACCTACCTATCCAGACGCCTCACGCTGCTGGCAGGTCATCGACAAGCACCAGGTCAACGTCTTTTACACGGCACCTACAGCCCTGCGCCAACTCATGGCTCAAGGTGACGACTTCGTTAATACGTCTTCCCGGTCCACCCTGCACTTACTGGGCAGTGTGGGCGAACCCATTAATCCAGAAGCCTGGGAGTGGTATCACAGAGTCGTTGGCGAGGGCCGCTGTCCTATTGTCGACACTTGGTGGCAGACCGAAACCGGCGGCATCATGATCACTCCTTTACCCGGAGCAACAGCCCTGAAGCCCGGCTCAGCCAGTCGCCCTTTTTTCGGCGTGCAGCCAGCCCTCATGGACCCAGAGGGCAATCTCATAAAAGAGACCGCGGCGTCGGGAAATTTGGTCATCACCGCTTCGTGGCCAGGTCAGATCCGTTCGGTTTACGGCGATCACCAGCGAGTTATCGACACCTACTACTCAACCTACCCGGGCTATTACTTCACCGGGGACGGCGCACGCCGAGATGAAGATGGGTATTACTGGATTACAGGGCGGGTTGATGACGTCATGAATGTTTCCGGCCATCGCATTGGCACTGCCGAAGTCGAAAGCGCTCTCGTTTTACACCCAAGCGTTGCAGAAGCAGCGGTAGTGGGTTTTCCTCATGATCTCAAAGGCGAAGGCATCTACGCCTATGTCACGTTAATGGCTGGTGACAACTCGGATACCGAGGAACTGCTGACCCAACTGATCGCCATGGTTCGCAAAGAAATCGGACCCATAGCCAAGCCAGATGTTATCCAGTGGGCACCTGGCCTACCCAAGACTCGATCAGGGAAAATCATGCGCCGGATTCTGCGCAAGATTGCCGCCAATGAACTGGACAACCTTGGCGACACCTCCACACTGGCCGATCCGTCGGTGGTCGACGATTTAATTACAAACCGTGTAACGCCTGAAAGTTAGGCATAAAAAAGCCGGCTGACGCCGGCTTTTTTAGATCGAACACATCGGCACCGAGTTCTCTCCGTTGCCCCTGTATCTTCAACTCTGCCGAAATTAACCGGCTTCGTTTTGATCGCGGTAGTTTTCCAACTCTTTGATGGAAAGCTTGATGCGGCCACGCTGGTCCACATCCAATACAACAACCTCGACCTCTTGGCCTTCGTTGATGTAGTCCGATACATTTTCAACACGCTCTTCAGCGATTTGAGAAATGTGTAGCAAGCCATCTTTACCGGGCAGGATGGTGACGAAGGCACCAAAGTCCACGACTCGAGCGACGCTACCTTTGTAGATGCGACCGACTTCTGCTTCCGCAGTGATCTCTTGGATACGCGCTACGGCGGCATCTTTCGCAGAAGCATCTTCAGCGTAAATGCGCACACTGCCATCGTCGTTAATGTCCACTTCAGCACCGGTTTCCTCAACGATGGAGCGAATCGTCGCTCCGCCTTTGCCGATGATGTCCCGGATCTTATCCGGATGAACATTTAGGGTAACCATGGCCGGCGCATTGGCAGACAGCTCTTCACGTGAGGCGCTGATGACCTTGTTCATTTCACCGAGGATGTGGATTCGCGCTTCGTTCGCCTGAGCTAGCGCTGCTTCCATAATTTCTTCGGTAATACCCTCGATCTTGATGTCCATTTGTAGCGCGGTGATACCGTTGTCGGTGCCGGCTACTTTAAAGTCCATATCGCCCAAGTGGTCTTCATCACCCAAAATGTCGGTCAGTACCGCATAGCGATTACCTTCCTTCACGAGGCCCATGGCCACGCCAGCCACAGGTGCCTTAACCGGCACACCGGCATCCATCAATGCTAGGGAAGTACCACAGACACTGGCCATAGAGCTGGAACCGTTAGATTCCGTGATTTCTGAAACCACTCGAATGGTGTAGGGAAAATCCTCAGAGTTGGGCAATGCCGCGGATACGCCGCGACGGGCCAGCTTACCGTGACCGATTTCCCGACGCTTAGGCCCACTCATGAAGCCAGCTTCACCGACACTGTATGGAGGGAAGTTGTAGTGCAACATGAAGGTATCTTTGTACGACCCTTCAAGGGCATCGATCAACGCTGCGTCCCGAAGCGTACCCAAGGTAGCCACGACCAGTGCCTGGGTTTCACCACGGGTAAACAGTGCCGAGCCGTGGGCTTTAGGAAGCACGCCCACTTCAACTTCGATGGGTCGTACCGTTCTTAGGTCACGACCGTCGATGCGGGGCTCACCGTTCAGTACGCGTTGACGCACAAGGTCTTTTTCCACTCGACCAAACGTATCGGATACGTCGTCGGCACTGTAATCGCCGCCTTCTGAAGCCAGTTGTTCAACCGCTTGCTTGCGTAGAGCACCAACAGCAGCCTGACGCTCCATCTTGTCCGAGATACGATAGGCCTCACCAAGTTCGCTCTTGATGGCGGTAGCAACGGCGTTACCCAGAGTCTCGTCTTTTTCTGCAGCCTGCCAATCCCAAGCTTCTTTACCGGCAACCTCGGCCAGTTCAGCAACAGCCTTGATGATTACCTGCATTTCTTGGTGTCCGAACAACACGGCACCAAGCATCTCGTCTTCGGTCATCTCTTTGGCTTCAGATTCAACCATCAGTACCGCCGATTCGGTTCCTGCAACGGTCATGCTGAGCATGGATTCCTTCAGAGTTTCATAGCCTGGATTCAGGATATAGCTGCCATCGATGTATCCAACCCGAGCCGCGCCTAAAGGACCATTAAACGGAATACCGGAAATAGCCAGGGCTGCTGAGGTTCCGATCATCGCCGCGATATCTGGATCTTGATCCTTGTCCGTCGATAGGACCGTACATACCACCTGCACCTCATTCATAAATCCCTTAGGAAAGAGGGGTCGAATCGGTCGGTCGATTAAGCGACAAGTAAGGGTTTCTTTCTCGCTAGGTCGTCCTTCACGACGGAAGAAGCCGCCGGGAATTTTGCCCGCCGCGTAGGTTTTTTCTTGGTAGTTCACTGTCAAAGGGAAAAAGTCCTGACCGGGACGCGGGCTTTTCGCACCAACGACCGTGGTCAGTACTACGGTATCACCGATGGTTACGGTGACCGAACCGGTTGCTTGTTTAGCGACCTTGTTGGTCTCCATGACGACGGTTTGTTCGCCATATTGAAATTCTTTATAAATTGGGTTCAAGCTGATTCCTCCAATTGGATCTGCATTTACTTTCTTTCGTTTCTTACTACTTCTGCGATCGACTGTTGTCGATCTCTTCTTTGAGCTCTACTTCTAGGCCTCGGCCTAAAACGTGCTCTGCATCGTGGCGGCTGGATCGCTCACACAACCCCAGTCGCCGGTATTAGCCTTACGGTCTTTGAACGGTCAACCACAAGCGTCACAGTCATTTGTTCTAGAGTGACACCGGATTGGCTTTACCTTTCCCTTACCAAAAAGCCGCGCTTTGAATAACGCCCGGACAACGATCCGAGCGAAACCATATTCTGTTAGCGACGCAAGCCTAAACGCTTAATCAGATCGCTGTATCGCGCCACGTCTTTGTTTTTCAGGTAGTCCAACAACTTACGTCGTTGGTTTACCATGCGTATCAGTCCACGACGTGAGTGGTGATCTTTGTGGTGGTCCTTGAAGTGACCTTGCAAGGTGTTGATGTTGTGAGTCAGCAGGGCTACCTGCACCTCGGGAGATCCGGTATCGCCTTCCTCGAGTTGATATTCTTTTACGATCTCTGCTTTCGTTGCGGCTGTTAGAGCCATTTCATTTTCTCCTAAATACGCTATTTAAAATCACATCGACAACCGCGCGTATTGACAGTCACGATGTCTGTTTTGACAGCACTATTGACTGGCGATCAGTCTCCTGGGCGCCACTCTACCGTCCGACAAAATCTCACCTACGCCAAGGAAGCGGTCTTCCTCAGCCGATTCGAAAATCTGCACCCAACCATTGGCTGGCGCACTGCCAACCTGCACCGGCTGGCCCTTTAATATGTAATAAGCCGTATTGGCCTCGAGCCGCACCGCAGGCCAAGCGCATACGGCGCTTGAAGTCGGCAACAAACTGGCGTCTCTGGCTTCTTCGGCCATGTCCTGCAGAGCTTCCAAGGTCAACGATTGGGACTCCATGTATGGCCCAGCGGCTAACCGACGTAAGGCTGCTACGTGTCCACCACAGCCAAGGACTGCACCCAAATCCTCTGCCAGACTACGAATATAGGTGCCCTTTGTGCAGTGCACTTGAAGTTCAATTTCGCATCCGTCCACAGCGGTCAACTCAAGACTATAAATCGTTACCCTGCGTGCCGGGCGTTCAACCACAATGCCTTGCCGAGCAAGCTTGTACAGAGGCTGACCGTTGTGCTTTAACGCCGAATACATGGACGGCACCTGCTCGATTTCGCCTCGAAACTGTTCTAAGGCGGCTTCTATGTCAGAGGCTTCGATACCCGACGCGTCTCGCTCTTGGAGAATCTCGCCATCTGCATCACCGGTTTCGGTGGTAGTACCAAGCTTAATACGAGTCCAATACTTTTTATCCGCATCCAGCAAAAACTGTGAAAACTTAGTTGCCTCACCAAAGCATAGAGGCAGAACACCGGTCGCCAGAGGGTCCAAGCTTCCGCAATGACCCACCTTCTGAGCATTGAACAACCGCTTGGCTTGCTGAACGACGTCATTGGACGATATTCCAGGGGGTTTATCCACCACCAAGACGCCATCAATGGGTCTTCCTTTTCTGCGTCTTGCCACGACTAGTCCTCGACCTTGGGTCCAGTGGATTGATCCAGCTCTTCTGGCCCCGGAGTGTCTTGGCGAGCTTTATCTTGAGACACCGCTTGGCCAATCAGCTTTTCCAAACGCGGCCCGCGCTCAACCAACTCATCGTAGTGAAAGCGCGGTTTCGGTGTCGTGCGCATGGTATGCCGCTTAGCTAACTCAGTGCGGAAAAAACCAGCGGCCTTATTCAGCACACCGATCAGTTCTTGCTGAGCCTCGGCGTCTTCAGCCTGCAACGATGAGACGTAGATCTCTGCATAGGACAAATCCTTGCTCACCTTCACATCATTCACGCTAACAAAGCTGCCTACCCGAGGGTCGCGCATGTCGCGCTGCAAAATGCGCGACACCTCATCACGCACAAAATCGGCAACTCTTAGGTCTCTGGACATGGCTATCTACGTGCTCGTCGATTACTACAACGAGCGCGCGATCTCCTTAGTATCAAAGACCTCGATCCGGTCACCGGCCCGAACATCATTGTAATTGCGAACCCCGATACCGCATTCGGTGCCGTTGCGCACATCGGCTACATCGTCTTTAAAGCGGCGCAAGGACTCTAACTCACCTTCGTAGATGACGACGTTGTCGCGCAGCACTCGGATGGGTTTATTACGATAAACAACACCCTCAATAACCATACATCCGGCAATTTGGCCGTATCGCGGTGAGCGGAACACGTCACGCACCTCGGCAGTACCAAGAATCTCTTCGCGAATCTCCGGAGACAGCATGCCGGACAAAGCGTCCTTCACATCGTCGATCAACTCGTAGATCACGCTGTAATAACGCAGCTCCACGCCCTCGCGTTCCAGCAAGGTCTTAGCAGTTTTGTCGGCGCGCACATTGAAACCAAATACGGTTGCGCCATAAGTAGAAGCCATAGTCGCATCAGACTCGGAAATACCGCCAACGCCTGAGCCAAGCACCTGCACCGACACTTCGTCGTTACCCAGCTCGGACATGGCTTGAATGATGGCTTCCAGACTGCCGCGCACGTCGGTCTTCACCACCAGCTTCAGAATGCGCTTCTCACCTTCGACCATATTGGCGAACATGTTGTCCAACTTGGCCGCCTGCTGGGTGGCTTGCAGACGTTCCTGCATTTTGACTCGGCGAAAATCCGCCAGTTCTCGTGCCGACCGCTCATCCGACGCAACAGCAAAATCATCTCCAGCCCCTGGGGTACCATTAAGACCCAGTAGCTCCACTGGCTGAGATGGCCCAGCTTCCTTGGTGTTACTGCCGGTGTCGTCCAACATGGCTCGCGCTCGGCCATAAAACTCACCGGCGATTACGATATCACCCTGCTTAAGCCGACCGTTTTGTACAAGCACGGTAGCTACAGGACCTCGGCCACGGTCTAACCTTGACTCTACGACCACGCCCTGAGCCGGCGCTTCGTTTATCGCCGTTAGCTCCAGCAGCTCGGCCTGCAACGAAATTGCTTCTAACAGTTCGTCCATGCCATCACCGGTCATGGCAGACACTTGTTTGAATTGAACGTCACCGCCCCAAGCTTCGGGAACCAAATCCTTAGCCGCCAGTTCATTAGTGACGCGATCAGGATCAGCGCCTTCTAAATCCATTTTGTTGATGGCGACGATCACCGGCACCTCAGCGGCCTTGGCATGCTGAATGGCTTCTTCGGTTTGCGGCATGACGCCGTCATCTGCGGCCACGACCAAAACGACGATATCCGTAACCTTGGCACCACGCGCTCGCATGGAGGTAAACGCTGCGTGTCCTGGCGTATCGATAAACGTAATTTGTCCGGTCTTGGTGGCCACACTGTAAGCACCAATGTGCTGGGTAATACCGCCGGCTTCGCCAGAGGTAACCCGCGCCTTGCGGATATGATCCAGCAAAGAGGTCTTACCGTGGTCGACATGGCCCATGACTGTTACCACAGGTGCTCTGGGTGTTGTCTCCCCTTCGATCACCAAGGACGCTTCTAGCTGTTCTTCCAGCACGTCTTCGCTAACAAATTTAATGCGGTGGCCCATTTCCTCAACCACTAAGGTCGCAGTGTCTTGGTCGATGGCTTGGTTAATAGTAGCCATCACACCAAGGCCCATCAGGACTTTGATCACTTCCCCGGCTTTGACCGCCATACCTGAGGCCAACTGACCCACGGTAATGACTTCACCTACCTCGACTTCACGAGAAATGAACTCTTCTGGTTTGAATTCGCCGCCTTGCTGATCGACCTGTAGAGCCGCATCACGCTGGGTAGGCCGGCGGCGGTTACGGCGCTCGGATTTCAGACTAAGTTCACGGCGACGACCCTTCTCTGGTGCGCCAGCTGGACGCTCCCGGCCGCGGGAACGCTTTCCACCGCGCTGCTCTGACTGTTCCTTGGCTTGCAGGTCTGCAGCTGAAACCGGCGCTGGCGCTGGTTCTTTTGGCTTTTTCTCCGCAGCAGCGCGTTCTTGCTCCTGCTGACGCTTCAACTCTTCTTCTTTTTGGCGTTCTTCTTCAACTTTACGTTCAGCTTCTGCCTTACGCTCAAGCTCCGCCGCTCGCGCCTTTTCTTCGGCTTCTTGACGCGCCTTTTCTTCTTCCTGAATTCGTTGCGCTTCTAGTTCACTTTGAGAGACCACGGGCTCTGGCGCTTCGGCTGCGCCTTCGGCCTCCACCTCGGATCGTTTTACGTAGGTTCGTTTGCGACGCACCTCAACGGTGACATTGCGTCCAGCACGACCTTGTCCGGACTTTAGGGTGCCTGTGCTTTTACGCTTTAAAGTGATTTTTTCAGCTGGCTTGGCGGTTTCGCCATGACTACCCTTGAGATAAGCCAGCAGAGTTTGCTTCTCTTGCTCGCTCACGGCTTCGTCTTCCGCTTTGTGGGAGAGCCCCGCTTGCTGCATCTGCTTGAGCAGGCGCTCAACCGGTGCACCTACCGTATCTGCAAGTTGTTTAACCGTTACTTCAGCCATCAATCACTCCTACTCAAAAGACCAATCCTTTGAGCCTTCTTTATTTATCTCGTCTACTTCACGTCTGCAGCCATTTCGCAATCACGGTCTATGCCGTCTCTGATTCGGCTTCAGCGAACCAAGGCTCTCGGGCAATCATAATTAGTGCCGCCGCGTCCTCTTCACTGATCTCTGGCTCAATATCCAGCAACTCGGGCACCGATAGCTCGGCCAAATCTTCCATGCAAACTACTTCGTTCGCCGCCAGCTTGAAGGCAAGTTCCCGGCTCATTGTTCGCATCTCGAGCAAATCATCAGCCGGTCTTACGTCACCTAGAGCTTCTTCGCTGGCAATAGCCTTAGTCAGCAAAGCGTCCTTGGCTCTGTTGCGCAGCTCGGTAACAATCTCTTCGTCGAATCCATCGATGGCTAGAATCTCTTCCATAGGCACATAGGCCACTTCTTCCAACGTGGTAAATCCTTCTTCCACCAGTACTTCAGCAACATCTCCATCCACGGCCAAGTACTCTATGAATTCGCTAACGAACTTGTTGGATTCCTCTTCTAGCTTCTGGGCGGCTTCTTCTTCAGTCATAATATTCAATGACCAGCCACACAAGTCACTGGCAAGACGGACGTTTTGACCACCTCGGCCAATGGCCTGAGCCAAGTTTTCTTCCGTTACCGCAATGTCCATTGTGTGGGTTTCTTCATCCAACACGATGGAAGCCACTTCAGCGGGCGCCATGGCGTTAATGGTCAGCTGGGCGGGATTTTCATCCCACAACACGATGTCGATTCGTTCGCCAGCCAGCTCACCGGATACCGCCTGAACCCGAGAGCCACGCATACCCACACAGGCACCCACAGGGTCAATTCGTCCATCGTTGGTTTGAACGGCTATCTTGGCTCGAGAACCCGGATCACGTGCAGCACCTAAAATCTGGATTACGTCTTCAGCAATCTCAGGAACCTCGACCTTAAACAGCTCGATCAGCATCGATGGCACGGTCCGCGACAACACCAGCTGGGGGCCACGATTATCAGGCCGAATCTCGACCAGCATGGCGCGCAAACGATCGCCTACTCGGAACACTTCACGTGGAATCAGATGCTCTCGGGTCAAAACACCTTCGGCATTGTTACCAAGATCAATGATGACGCTCTCGCGGCCCAGTTTTTTAACCGTTCCGCTGATCAAGTCATTAATTCGAGACTGATACATTTCAACGATCTGAGCGCGCTCGGCTTCCCGCACTTTCTGTACGATTACCTGCTTCGCGGTTTGGGCTGCAATACGACCAAACTCCACCGATTCAACCTGCTCTTCCAAGACATCGCCCAGTTGCGCATCGGCCTTGATTTCTTGGGCCTGCTCCACACTGTACTGGGCCGCGGGATTGGGCTCTTCTTCCTCTTCGAGGTTGTCAAAATCTACAACCGCCCAAGTACGGAATGTCTCGTATTCACCCGTCTCACGATCGATGGCCACTCGAAATTCCGCTTCTTCGCTGTATTTTTTCTTCGTTGCCATAGCCAATGCGGCTTCCATGGCACCAAAAATAATATCTTGTGGAACCCCTTTTTCGTGGGATACGGACTCGATCACCGAGAGTATTTCTTTACTCATACGCTAAACCTTCCTCAATCAAAAACTGGCACAATCCGTGCCTTCTGAACATTTTCCAGCGGCAACAAATACTCGTCGCTGTCTAACTGCAAAACGACGGATTCATCTTCAATACCCGCCAACAAACCAACAATCTTTTTACGCCCCTCGTAGGGGTAGCTAAGTCGGACATCCAATTTCTCGCCCACGTGGGCCAAATATTGATCCGGCTTAAACAATAGCCGATCCATTCCTGGCGACGACACTTCCAGCGTGTAGGCCTCAGGCATGATCTCTTCCACATCGAGTAGATCACTGACATGGCGACTGGCCTCTGCACAAAGATCTACGCTAACGCCGTCTTCGCGCTCGATGTAAATCCGCAGAAGGCTGTACTTACCTTGGCTCAGGTATTCCACCCCCCACACCTGCGCATCCAGCGCTTCGATGGTCGGCGTAATCAACTCTTCAATCTGTAGCTCTTTGTTATTCAAATAGGCCACCTGCGATCTATTCGCAGTCTTTATACGACGCTGAGCGCCAAAGCCGCCGGGCATTACACTATCCCGACCCAAAAATCAGACACAAAAAAAGGGCCTAAAGCCCAACGTGTCGCGCGACTCTCCTGACTTCGAAAAGCCAAGCGGGCTAAGGGAAAAACGACGCTTGTTTCGCACAACCAAACGTACGGCCTTAACCTCGGGCTAACGTGAACGCGTTAACCGCCTTGTTGTGGTAGCGGGGGCAGGATTTGAACCCACGACCTTCGGGTTATGAGCCCGACGAGCTACCTGACTGCTCCACCCCGCAACAACAAGGGTGCGGAGTATATGGAGGGTTAGTTGAAGGTGCAAGTGGCTACTGGCGGGAATCGGACTTCGCTATGTGGCGGTGCATTGTGAAAAGACCACTCGCAGATTGGCAGCTGCATCTGAAGTACCGTCGTTGTGACCAACTGCTACCAGCACTGCCTTATCCGCCCTTTAGTGTTTTATCTCTGCAACCAGCCTTTAGACAGTGGAGTAACCAGCCATGTCCCTTGTGGCAACAGCATCAGCAGCAATCCCGGCGCTGGGCGCGCCTAACTAGCGCTTGATAAGTACCTCAAGAGGCAGATGCGCTTGGGTGTGAGTTGGTTAGGGACTCTAGGCTTGTTAGTGACGCCTTATCAGGGCAGGCACAGACGATTTTAGAGACCGTTCAGGGCATGACGAGAAACGCATGGGCGGTCCCGCATTCTTGGACGCTTCTCTGCTTGTGTATGGTGCCGAAGGCGAGACTCGAACTCGCACGGGCATAAGCCCACTACCCCCTCAAGGTAGCGTGTCTACCAATTTCACCACTTCGGCTTGAACATGTATTGCGCTGCTGTTTCCTCTTATCCGTAGAATTAGCCCTATGAAAGGCTTATATCTCTGGAATTTCCTCGCTGGAATCGTCAGCAGAGGGTTCTAGATCCAAGGACAAATCCTCTGCTTCGTCTATACCAGCAGAGACTTGGGGTATACCCAAACGATCGGCCTGGTCGGAACGCTCTTTCGCTGTATAGGCTAGCGCAAATGAAATCACAAAAAACCCGATAGCGAGCCATGTCGTGATTCGAGTCATGGCCGTGGCGCCACCAGAGCTGCCAAATACTGTATTTGACGAACCGCTGCCAAAGGCTGCACCGACATCGGCACCCTTGCCCTGTTGAATAAGCACCAAGGCGATAAGCGCGATGGCATCAATCACCAACAAGGACAATAAAACTGTTTCTAATGTGGACATCTAATCACTCATTTCGTTTTTGTCACGCAGGTCCTACTCGGACTCAGTGCGTTTCACTTACTACGTTGCCGTCCCTAGGACGCCGCAGCACTCGCGGCGCGTATGATGGCAGCAAATTGCGCTTTGTCCAGCGACGCGCCACCCACCAAGACTCCCTCAATTTCAGGATGCTCAAACAAGCCTGCCGCATTCTCGGCGTTAACACTGCCACCGTACAAAATTCGGACCTCATCAGCTTGAGCAGGAGCCACTTCCCTCACCGTCTCGCGTATCACCTTGTGCATTGCCACGGCCTGCTCGGAACTAGCGCTGATGCCGCTGCCAATAGCCCATATGGGTTCATAAGCGATGGCGATTGCGCCGGCCTGTCTCAAGCAAGCGGCTTGGGCTCTAACTTGCGACCTGACAAAGGATTCAGCGTTACCCGCCTCTCGCTCCTCTAAACTTTCGCCTACGCAAATCACCACGGACAACCCTGCACTCAACGCCTGCTCACCCTTGGCCAAAACCATGCCATCGCTTTCGCCATGCTCCGCACGACGTTCTGAATGACCGACTAGGACCCATGACGCACCAACGTCCAACGCCATGGATGCCGATACATCACCAGTGTGCGCCCCAGCTGCAAATTGACTGACGTTTTGCAGCCCGGTTGAAAAGGCTGCAGAAGAAGCATCCGACAATGCCGCCACATAAATTGCTGGGGGCACGACCACGACATCTACGTTTGCCTCCGCGCGCAGAGACTCTATGGTCTGCCCGACCAAGGCCAGGTCGCCATTCATCTTCCAGTTCGCAATGACCAGACGTTTCGCCATTCCCGCTCCGCCGCTTTGGCCGGTCTCCAAGGGCGCGCAATGTTATACGCTGACCGCCATATTTCCAAGACCGCGGTCTAGATACAAACCAACGACAGCCCGCATTACCGCTTAGGTAATTGATCCAAGGGCTGCGGAATAACAAGGGCGGCAACAAAGAGCCCCACTAAGGCTACAATGCTCAGCATGGGACCCGCGGCAAATGTTCCGGTGATATCGAAAGCCAAACTAAACAGCAAAGGTCCGATGGCACTGGCAAACACCGTTAGCGCCGCATTCAAGCCACTGATCTCACCCAAGTGCTTGGGGCCATAGTGCCGAATGAAGGCAAGATTAGAGAGCATTCCCCACAAACCACCGCCAACACCAAACCCTATAACCAGCGCCCAATACCCTGTCGCCTGCTCCAGATAGATCAAACCCACAGCCCCCAGCGTAAAACTCAGCAACATAAGCAACAGGAACGGTTTAAGGCGCCTGTAATCCGCCAATGCGCTGGCGCCTAGATTGGTCACCACAGACACCACCGCTTGGGGGATGAAATAGGCAAAGGCCTCTTCACGGCTTCGGCCTGCCTCGTTAAAAATCGCCACAATGTGAAAAGTTACTGCTGTGCCAAATAGCGCGTGTATCGACAACCCCATGGAATAAAGCCAGAACACCGGATCTCGCCTCACCACTTTAAGCTGGTAACTAACGGTTTCGGTCCGTCCGCCATCCTCTTGCAAAGTCGGCTCTTGGTTGTCCGCTCTCAGGCCGCAAACTTCCGGATTATCTCGGATCAGCACTAAACACATCACCGCGAAGCCTGGTCCGACGATCAATGCCAGCCACCAAAGGGCCTCGCGCCAGCCCCAACTGTCGATTAAAAACGCCAAGAACAGTGGCGCCAATGAAAACCCCAAAGAAACTACAACCCCTCGTGTACCGGAGACCAATCCTCTTTTACGCTCAAACCAGACCAACAACATATTGCGGCTGGCACTGGTCATAACGCCCTGACCGCTGAAGCGAACACCAAAGTAGCCCACGCTCATGAGTACAAAGGCAAGAATTGTGGCGTCGATATCCAGCGCCCGCGCAACCCAGCCACTCAGCACATCCACCAGCGACACAAAGGCCACAGAGGCACCAAGAAGCAAGCTGGCGCCAATCAATAACAACCGAGGACCATAGACGTCATACAGGCGCCCAGCTCGGGTCAGAAACAACGAGCTGGCTATGGTGCCCAACATGTAGGCAAAGGAAAGCTCGGTTCGGCTCAAACCTGTGGCCTCGATAAAGGCATCGGCAAAAACCGCCATACCCATGGTTTGGCCGGGCACGCTAAACAAGAAACCCAGCGTCGAGACCACGGCAATAACCCAGCCATAAAAAAACAGCAGGCGCCCGGCCGGAAACGGCCAATCGGCACGCAAACGCCGAAGGATGCTTGCACGTACACTCATGTTCTTACCTTGATTTGCAAATTCAGTGCGATCACCGAATTTGTTAGCAACTGGCCAGCTGATCCGTGAATATCATGGATCCTCGCCAGTGACCGGATGCTCCTAGGCTGCCTGAATTGCCTTGGCCTGCTCGGCCAGACTTTGGGCAACAAGGTCCACTTCGGCTTTGTCCTCACCCTCTACCATAATGCGCAACAACGGTTCAGTGCCGGAGGGTCGGATCAGAATTCGTCCCCGAGCGCCCATTTGCTGCTCATAGGTTGTTTGAGCCTCGATCATCAGTGGGTGCTCACAGACCCCGGCTGGTGAGTCGACGGTCACGTTAATCAAAACCTGGGGCGCCTTGGTAATGCCCGTTGCTAAGTCCTTAAGTGGTGTATCCGCCTGTTGCATGGCTAGCAGCACTTGCAATGCTGCGATAATCGCGTCGCCAGTACTGCACAAATCCAGCGTCAAAATATGACCCGACGGCTCACCACCCAGAGTCCACCCGCGCTGGTGCAAGGCTTGCATGATGTGCCGGTCGCCCACCTTGGCCCGGGCGAAAGGCACTGCTAAAGCCTCAAGGGCTCGCTCCAAACCCAGATTGGACATGACCGTACCCACCACACCACCCTGCATACTTTGTTTGGCCTGTCGGCTGCGAGCGATGATATAGAGCAGATGATCGCCGTCTAGGAGTTCGCCATTGGCGTCCACCATGACTAAACGATCCCCGTCGCCGTCGAAGGCGATACCGATATCTGCCGCCTCTTCGATCACACGCTGCTGCAACATTTCCGGGTGTGTGGATCCGCACTGACTGTTGATATTGAAACCATCTGGCTGTGCGGCCATTGCCACCACCTCGGCGCCCAACTCTTGAAATACTCTCGGCCCCACTTGGTATGCCGCACCATGGGCGCAATCCAGCACGATCTTCATGCCGCGCAAACTAAAGTCCCGGGGCAACGAGTTTTTGCAAAACTCTACATAGCGCCCAGGGGCATCGCTGATCCGAGAAGCTTTACCCAAGCTCTGGGAATCCTCACAAACCATTTCACGCTGGATCATGGCCTCGATTTGCTGCTCCAACGCATCCCCCAGCTTGTTGCCGTTACCATCAAACAGCTTGATGCCATTGTCGTAATAGGGGTTGTGGGAGGCGCTGATAACAACCCCAACATCAGCGCTGACGGCTCGTGTTAAGTAGGCAATCGCCGGTGTAGGAATGGGGCCTAACAAACTGACGTCGGCGCCGGCGGACACGAAGCCAGACTGCAAAACCGACTCCAGCATGTAGCCAGAAATCCGAGTGTCTTTTCCGATCAGCACATGCGCGCGCCGGCCTTCATTGGCAAACACTTTCCCAATGGCCCAGCTCAAGCGAAGACAGAACTCTGGGGTGATCTGGCCCTTCCCAACTTGACCGCGAATTCCGTCAGTACCAAAGTATTTTTGCGCCATCGCCCCGCCTAATCGATTGCTGGTCTCAGGACGTCAGTCAGGAGCCAAGTTTGCTGAGAGGTTTAGGATGACAGCGCCTTAAAGATAAAGCCAGCTTCTGCCCGGAACCGCGACGCAAATACGGTCAAAGCGTGCCGTAGGCATCCAAAATAGACAACACATCGGCACTTTCCACCACGTCATGGACACGAATTAGGTTCGCGCCGTTTTGCGCGGCCAGCACAGCGGTAACAAGACTCCCGGCCAACCTCTCATCCACCGGCCGGCCGGTGATAGCGCCGATCATGGATTTACGCGACAGGCCAACAAGGATGGGGCTGTTGCCAACACGAATCTTTGGTAGTTGCCGCAACAGAGCCAGATTGTGTTCCAAGGATTTTCCAAAGCCGAAGCCGGGATCAACGATGAGTCGGTTGGCTGATATGCCAGCACGCTGGCACTCCCCCACCCGGCGAGCTAAATATTCGGCGATTTCCGCTACCACGTTCTCGTAAGTTGGATCTTGCTGCATGGTTTGAGGTGAACCCTGCATGTGCATCAAGGCATAGGCGACGCCGGAGTTCGCCACGGCGCCCACAACTGCCGGATCACTGCCGCCGGTGATGTCATTGATCATACCCGCACCGGCATCAATGGCGGTGCGAACTGTGTCGGCGTGATAGGTATCCACTGACAGCACTACGTCTAAATCAGCAAGGGCTTCCAACACCGGTAGCACCCGGCGCTGTTCTTCCTTTGAAGTTACTGCCACTGCACCGGGACGGCTGCTTTCGCCGCCAATATCGAGCACGGTGGCCCCAGCGGCAACCATGTCTTGAGCCTGATTGCGAACCGCGTCAAGCCTCACGGTGCCAGAATCGAAGAGGTGCCCGCCATCTGAAAACGAGTCCGGGGTGATATTCAGAACCCCCATGAGTTGGGGGCTTGAGAAGGACAAGACCCGATCATTGCAGATCAGGTCCTGAACAGCAGCTGCCGCTAGTGGATTAGGATTCTTCGGCTGGTCCACCGATGGGAGATCCTTGCTGGACGTCTGGCTTGCCTGAGTCGTTGCTCGGCGGCGGCTCGGTGGGATGCCGAGGCTTGCCACCCGCCATAATGTCATCCAACTGATCCGAGGACAGAGTTTCGAATTCCATCAACGCATCCGCCATGGTGTGGAGCTTGTCGATATTTTCGGTAAGCAGATTTTTCGCCGTCACGTAACAATCATCGACGATTTGTCGCACTTCCTGATCAATGGCAAAAGCTGTCTCGGGGGAATGGGCTTTCGGCTTTGCACCAGCAGACATGCCCAAAAACACTTCGCCGTCGTCTTCGTCGTACATCAGGGGACCAAGCTTTTCGGACAAGCCCCACTTAGTCACCATGCTTCGTGCCAGATGAGTGGCTCGCTCGATGTCATTGGATGCGCCTGTTGTCACGTGCTCACTGCCCAGCGTGATTTCTTCTGCAATTCTGCCGCCAAATAGGCTGGCGATCTGGGATCGAATGCCTTGGGCGCTCATGCTGTAGCGGTCTTCTTCGGGCAGAAACATGGTGACCCCTAAGGCTCTGCCACGGGGAATAATCGACACCTTGTAGACAGGATCGTGATCTGGCATCAAGCGTCCAACGATGACGTGGCCGGCTTCATGATAAGCGGTGTTACGCTTTTCTTTCTCGGACATCACCATGGACTTGCGCTCGGCGCCCATCATGATTTTATCCTTGGCCTTGTCGAACTCTTCCATGCTAACCAGTCGCTTGCCGCCACGGGCGGCGAACAGCGCGGCCTCGTTAACAAGGTTCGCCAAATCAGCACCAGAAAAACCCGGCGTGCCTCGCGCGATGATGCTGGCATCTACGTCGTCGGCAACGGGCACCTTACGCATGTGCACCTTGGCGATCTGCTCGCGACCACGAATATCCGGTAACCCAACCACAACCTGACGGTCAAAACGGCCCGGGCGCAACAGCGCCGGGTCCAGCACGTCGGGTCGGTTGGTGGCTGCAATGACAATGATGCCGTCGTTGCCTTCAAAACCGTCCATTTCGACCAGCAGTTGGTTCAGCGTCTGTTCCCGTTCGTCGTGACCGCCGCCTAGGCCGGCACCACGATGACGGCCAACTGCGTCGATTTCATCGATGAAGATAATGCAAGGGGCCTGTTTTTTCGCCTGCTCGAACATGTCCCGGACCCGGGAAGCACCCACACCCACGAACATTTCCACAAAGTCGGAACCCGAGATGGAGAAAAACGGCACCTTGGCTTCGCCGGCAATGGCTTTTGCCAGCAAGGTTTTGCCGGTACCCGGCTGCCCTACCATTAGGACACCGCGAGGGATGTGACCGCCCAGGCGCTGGAATTTGCCCGGATCACGCAAAAACTCCACCAGTTCCTGCACGTCTTCCTTCGCTTCATCCACACCCGCCACATCGGCAAACGTAGTTTGAATTTGATCTTCCGATAGCAACTTTGCCTTGCTGCGACCAAAGGACATAGGGCCGCCGCGACCGCTGCCACCGCCCTGCATTTGGCGCATGAAGAACATGGCGACTGCCAAGATAATCAGAATCGGGAAGCTGGCCAGCAACAGCTGGGTCCAAACACTCTGCCCTTCTTCTTCTATGAACTGGAACTCAATGCCCCGGTCGCGCAATTCGCTGACTAGGCCAGGATCATTGTTGAAGCCCGTTACCGTATAGCGGCTGCCAGTACGATCTGTGGCATAAATTCGGTTGCCTTGAATTGTGACTTCATCCACTTGCCCTTGTTCTACCGAAAGCAAGAATTCCGAATACTTCACAGGCGGATTTTTCGCGTCCGCATTGAAATTGCTGAACACTGTCAGAAGCACCGCCAGTATGACCAGCCAGAGAACTACGTTTTTACCCATATCAGACACCGGGTTTACCTCTTTTTAATTTGCGTTGACGCTTCGCTAACTCTCTACGCCAAACTTACATTCTTGTCGCCTGCGGCAAAGAAGCGAAATGCGCTGCCTTCTTTACTGTGGCCCTCTTCTTCCTGTTCCGTCGTTACTACCTTAGTCCAACGCAAAGCACCCTAGTGTCTGCGCAAGCCGACCTAGATTACACGACATTTTCACACTGCGCGGGAGTGTTAGAAGTCACGTCTCACTATGGACCCACACACCACCGCAACGATTCCTTGCCTTAAGGCGCTTTCGTGCCGCCCTGAAATCCTTGGGCCACAACGAATACCTCTCTGGATTCGGACCGCGATGCCTTAGGTTTGGTGACATGGACTTTAGCAAAAACCTTTCGCAGGTCAGCCACCCAATCATCCAATCCCTCCCCTTGGAAGGCCTTGATGGTCATCGCGCCGCTTTTCTTCAACCACCGGTTGCAGCTTTCCAGCGACACATCGGCGAGATCCATGGCTCGGGCCTGATCTACCGTCCGTATGCCTGAAATGTTGGGGGCCATATCCGATAAAACAAGGTCCAACTGAGAGCCGTCCAATATCTGATCTATTTCCGCGTCCACGGCGTCTTCGCCGGCCAAACCTTCAATGACGTGGGTATTTTGACCACTGGTTATGGGCAGCGGATCCACGGCAATGAGCAACCCCCCGTTCAGCTTATTTTCTAAATAATGAGTCCAGCCTCCCGGCGCCGCGCCCAGCTCCAGCACCCGCTGCTTGCCTTGAACGAGACGAAAGCGCTTGTCGATTTGTTCCAGCTTGAAATGGGCACGGGAAATCTGTCCGCCGCCTTGGGCCTGACGGACAAAATAGTCTTTGCGCTGACGTTGGAGCCAACGATCACTGGATTTGCTGCGTTTCGCCATAACTGTTTCGCCGTCACTCTTTTATCATGCCTGTTTTGTCGTCACTGTTTGTCATCACTGGGGGCGCATGAACTGCAAAATCAAAATGGACGCTAGCCGTCGCCTACCCTCAGACGATAGGATACCCCAATGCAAGCACCTACTTTGAATACTCAGCAAAAGAAGTCACTCCGCGGCGTTGCCCATCACCTTGATCCGGTTGTTGCCGTCAGCGAACGTGGTTTAAGCGAAGGCATCGTGGAGGAGACCGAACGGGCGCTTCGCGATCACGAGCTCATCAAGATTAAAGTCTTTGGAGGAGACCGTGCCAGCCGAAGCCAAATCGCTGCGGAACTGGCCGGGGAGACTTCTGCGACCGTCCTTCAGCAGATCGGCAAAGTAGCAGTACTGTATCGCCACAATCCCAAGGCCAATCCAAAGCTGTCTAATGTGGCGCGATATCTAGAGCAACCGAACCTCTAAAGCGTTTAAAGGTGTTCTACGCCTGAAATCTCGTACTCTCGATCACCCCCCGGGGTGACTACAGATACGACATCGTCTTCCATTTTTCCGATAAGCGCACGGGCTATGGGGGACATGACTGAAATCTTGTTCTGCTTAAGATCAGCCTCGTCTTCACCAACAATGTGATAACGAGTCGTTTCATCGCTGTCGCAGTCGATCAAGGTCACCGTGGATCCAAAAATCACTTTGCCGGTAGGAGCGATTTTGCTCACGTCGATGATCTGAGCATCCGCTAGGCGGGACTCAATCTCTTGGATGCGACCTTCGTTGAAACTCTGCTGCTCGCGTGCAGCATGGTACTCGGCATTTTCCTTCAGGTCGCCGTGAGCTCGAGCCTCGGCTATGGCCTCGGTTATTTCTTGTCGCAACGCGCCTTTGCGGTGGGCCAACTCTTCGCGAAGACTTTCCGCACCATTGACTGTCATTGGATTCGGCATGCTATACCCCCTACTGCCCCAGTTTACTGTGCAGCTGCTGAAGACTGGTGACTTGATCACCCAGACCTTGGCGAATGGCAATGCTGAACGCCTCGCCCCCTGTTAGCGTGGTTGTGTAACAAACCTTTTTCGACAACGCCAGCCGACGAATAACAGCTGAGTCGGCTATGGATTGACGGCCTTCAGTGGTATTAATGATCAGATCAATCTGCTCGTTCTTGAGCATATCAGAGACATCGGGACGGCCCTCATTCACCTTATCTACCTGCTCACAAGCCAGACCCTGACCGATTAACTCCCGAGCAGTGCCCCGGGTAGCCACCAGCTTAAATCCAAGCTCGATTAGGCTGCGAGCCACATTCACCAACCCAGGCTTATCCGATTCTTTGACGCTCAAAAAGGCTCGCCCGCCAGTAGGTAAGCGCTCATTAGCACCCAAGGACGCCTTGGCGAAGGCCTCGCCAAAGGTTTCTCCAACGCCCATAACCTCACCGGTAGATTTCATTTCCGGGCCAAGGATTGGGTCCACGCCAATGAATTTGTTAAACGGAAATACCGATTCTTTTACGTGTACGAACTCAGGCACAACCTCTTCTGTATAGCCCAAATCCGCCAGTTTCTTGCCAGCCATGCAGCGTGCTGCCAGCTTGGCCAAGGAGTGGCCAATGCACTTGGAGACAAAGGGTACGGTGCGCGATGCACGAGGATTCACCTCCAGCACAAAAACGTCCTCGCCCTGAACTGCCATCTGCACGTTCATTAAGCCAATCACATTCAGTTCAAGTGCTAGGCGTTTTACCTGGTCACGAATTTCGTTCTGGATATCCATGGGCAAGTTATAAGGGGGCAACGAGCACGCTGAATCGCCCGAGTGCACGCCGGCCTGTTCTATATGCTGCATGATGCCGCCAATGACCACTTGCTCGCCATCGCAAATCGCATCAACGTCCACTTCCACCGCCTGATCTAAGAATCGATCCAGTAACACTGGTGAGTCGTTGGAAACATCTACAGCGTTCTGCATGTACTGACGCAACTCATCCTCGTTGTAGACCAGTTCCATAGCCCGGCCACCCAACACATAGGAAGGGCGCACAATCAGTGGATAGCCGATTTCCTTGGCGCGTTCAACGCCTTCTTCGGCATTGGAAGCCACTCGATTCGAGGGCTGACGCAGGCCTAATTTTTCTACCAACTGCTGGAAGCGCTCCCGGTCCTCAGCCAGATCAATGGCATCTGGGCTGGTGCCGATAATCGGCACTCCTAGCTTGGCTAGATCATCAGCGAGTTTCAGCGGCGTTTGGCCGCCGAACTGAACAATCACCCCGGTTGGCTGTTCGACTTCGACGATGGCGAGCACGTCTTCTAAGGTGACAGGCTCGAAGTACAGGCGATCTGAGGTGTCGTAGTCGGTTGATACCGTCTCAGGATTGCAGTTCACCATGATGGTTTCGTAGCCGTCCTCACGCATGGCTAAGGCCGCGTGAACACAGCAGTAATCAAATTCGATGCCCTGACCGATCCGATTCGGCCCGCCACCCAACACCATGATTTTTTGGCGATCCGTGGGTCTGGCCTCGCATTCTTCTTCGAACGTGGAATACATGTAGGCGCTGTTAGCGGGAAACTCAGCGGCACAGGTGTCCACACGCCGGTAAACGGGCTTAACCCCAAGAGCTTGCCGGGTTTCGCGCACTTGGGCTTCGGCGCAGTTCATCAGCTGTGCCAATCGTCCGTCAGAAAACCCCTTGCGTTTAGCTTGGCGCCAGTCGTCTTTGCTTAGGTCTGCACAGTTTCGCTGGGCATACTCAGACTCCGCCGTAATCAGATCCTCGATCTCGGCTAAAAACCACGGATCGATCTTAGTCAGATCAAACACATCCTCCTGGCTGAAGCCGGCCCGAAAGGCATCGGCCACGTACCAAAGACGTAGGGTGCTCGGAGAGGCCAGCTCGCGCTTTAATACGCTGCGCCAATCCGGATCGTTCTGATCCAGCACTGGATCAAAGCCCACCATGCCGATTTCCAAACCACGCAGGGCTTTTTGCAGCGACTCTTGGAAGGTGCAGCCAATGGCCATAACTTCGCCGACTGACTTCATCTGAGTGGTGAGCCGCGCATCCGCTTGGGGGAACTTCTCGAAGGTAAAACGTGGAATCTTGGTGACTACATAATCAATGCTCGGCTCAAACGAGGCCGGGGTAACACCGCCGGTGATGTCGTTATCCAGCTCATCCAGGGTATAGCCCACCGCCAGCTTCGCCGCGATCTTGGCAATGGGGAATCCGGTGGCCTTGGACGCCAACGCCGATGAGCGCGATACCCGAGGGTTCATTTCAATTACCACTACCCGACCATCGTCGGGGTTGATGCCAAACTGTACGTTGGAACCGCCGGTTTCCACCCCAATCTCCCGCAGTACCGCGATGGAGGCGTTGCGCAAGTCTTGGTATTCCTTATCTGTCAGGGTTTGTGCCGGAGCCACCGTAATGGAATCGCCGGTGTGGACGCCCATGGGGTCAAGATTCTCAATGGCGCAGACAATGATGCAGTTGTCTTTTTTGTCTCGCACCACCTCCATCTCAAACTCTTTCCAGCCAAGCAACGACTCGTCAATTAACAGTTCTGATGTGGGCGACAGTTCCAAGCCTCGAGTACAGATTTCTTCGAATTCTTCTTTGTTGTAAGCAACACCACCACCGCTACCGCCCAGGGTAAAAGATGGCCGGATGACGCAAGGAAACCCCAACTGGCTTTGCACCTGTATGGCTTCTTCCATGCTGTGTGCGATGGCCGAACGCGGGGTCTCCAGACCAATGGACTTCATCGCCCGGTCAAAGCGTTCACGATCTTCTGCCTTATCGATAGCATCTTGGCTTGCGCCAATCATTTGCACATCGAATTTCTCCAGCACACCTTGGCTGACTAGGTCCAGGGCACAGTTCAGCGCCGTTTGGCCGCCCATGGTCGGCAGCAAGGCATCTGGGCGCTCTTGCTCAATAATTTTGCTGACGGTTTGCCATTCCACCGGTTCCACATAGGTGGCATCAGCCATGGTCGGGTCTGTCATGATGGTGGCTGGATTGGAGTTAACCAAAATAACTCGATAACCCTCGTCCTTTAAAGCCTTACAGGCTTGTGCGCCGGAATAGTCAAATTCACAGGCTTGGCCAATAACAATTGGCCCAGCACCCAAGATCAGGATCGATTCAATATCAGTGCGCTTAGGCATCTAGCTTCCTACCTCTTTCCCTGGACCATCAGATCGATGAATTGATCGAATAAATACTCGCAGTCCTGAGGGCCGGGACTGGCTTCCGGATGCCCCTGAAAACCAAAGGCCGGATGCTGCAAGTGTCGTATGCCCTGCACGGTGCCGTCGAACAACGACTTATGTGTGCACTGTAGATGCTCGGGCAAGCCCTCTTCGGCCACAGCAAAGCCATGGTTTTGGCTTGTGATCACCACTTCGCCGGTTTCCAGATCTTGCACCGGATGGTTTGCGCCGTGGTGACCGTGGGTCATTTTTTGGGTTTGTCCGCCGCTGGCCAGAGCCAATAGCTGATGGCCCAGACAAATACCGAACATGGGTATGTCCTTGGCTAAAAACTCACTGATGGCTTCGATGGCGTAATCGCATGGCTCGGGATCGCCGGGACCATTAGATAGAAAAATACCATCTGGCTGCATTGCCAGGACTTCTTCCGCAGGCGTTTGAGCAGGAACCAAGGTGAGCTTACAGCCCTTATCCGCAAGGATTCTTAAGATGTTTCGCTTCACCCCAAAGTCGTAGGCAACCACATTGAACTTGGGATCCGTTTGTTCGCCGTAACCTGCCTCTCGCGTCCAGCAGGTTTGGGTCCAGGACCGAGGTTCGCCGGTGACCACCTTGGCTAAATCCATGCCCGACAAACCCGCAAATTCTTTGGCTAACCCCAAAGCTGTCGCCTCACCCTCGGCGGTGCCAGCGGTATCGTCTGCCAAAATGCAGCCGGCTAGCGCGCCTTTCTCGCGCAGCAGCCGGGTTAATCGCCGGGTATCTACATCGGCTATGGCCACCGTGCTTTGCTCTTGCAGGTAGTCCTGCAAACTGCCCCGCTGCCGCCAACTGCTTACGCGTTTAGGGACCTGACGAATAACAAGGCCCGCGGCCCAGACTTGGTCCGACTCTTCGTCTTCAGGAGTAACACCGGTATTACCGATCTGTGGATAAGTGAGGGTGACAATTTGGCGACAATAGGACGGGTCGGTCAGAATTTCCTGATAGCCAGTCATGGCGGTATTAAATACCACCTCGCCAACAGTATGACCGGTGGCGCCAATGGATTGACCGTGGAATACGCTTCCGTCTTCGAGCACTAGTAGGGCAGGTCTCAACAAGATTCCCTTTTTAACAGAACTTCAACTTGCGGCCGGGGCTGTTTGTGCAGGCTCCCAGTCCACGCCTAACCCTCGCTCTATCGTGGTGCCCTTGGTTTTTACGCGAACGCGGGCCAAGGGATACCGACCAAATGTACAAGTACATCGGCTACATCGTAGAGGTGCTGAAACGTGCCAGCGGGTTAGGCGGTGAGTGTACGGAGAGCTGAGTCAAAAATCAGTAAAAATATCTGTTCATTAGCCTCTTTTAGCCGCCGAATTGGCCTGCCTGGAGTGAGTGTCAAACCCCTGTCTATAGGGAGATATGACGGACCAGCGCGCTAGGCGCTTGTGATAGCGGCGCGGAGCTGGAGCGTCCCAAGATTTGGCTTAGGCTCAACCTTGGTTCAGCCACTTACTTTGAGCTAAATACCCAGCAGATCCTGCATGTCATACCAACCGGGGCTGGCATCAGCAACTAGGCTCACGGCACGAAGCGCACCTTGAGCGAAGTTTGTCCGGCTGTGGGCACGATGGGTAATTTCCAGACGCTCGCCTTCACTGGCAAACATCACGGTGTGCTCACCCACAATGTCACCACCGCGAATGGTGGAAAAGCCAATGGTCTTTGGATCTCGGGCACCGGTAATGCCTTGTCTTGCGTAAACAGCATCCGTTGCCAGATCTCGGTTCAAGGCCTTGGCAAGCACCTCGCCAATACGAACTGCAGTACCCGACGGCGCGTCGATTTTGTGTTTGTGATGAGCCTCAATCACTTCCACATCGGCCTCGTCACCCAGTGCTTGGGCAGCCAGTTCAATAAGACGCATGGAGAGATTCACTCCCACACTCATGTTCGGAGAAACAAATATCGCCGTGCGTTCGGAACAGCCCCGCAAAGTCGCCAGTTGGACTTCGTCAAAACCCGTCGTGCCAACCACCATGGCCTTGCCATGGGTCGCACAGGTTTCCGCTAAAGCGAGGGTGGCCTGAGGCACTGTGAAATCAATGACTACGTCGAAATCGTCGGTATGCGCCGATGGCTCAGCCGCCAGCACCACACCAAGGGTGGGCAAGCCGCAGACAGCACCTACGTCGTCGCCAATTTGCCCGTGGGCGCTGTGTTCAAAACCTGCGGTAAAGTTCAAATGCGCCGACTCAGTTATCGCCTGAACCAAGGTTTTTCCCATGCGCCCGGCTACGCCTGCTACTGCCACTCGAATCATGTGTCTATCCGCTGCTCTCTCGTTGTCGTGCCAAGTGTGATCGCCCTAGCGCTGTCTGACTAGTAAAACCTCACAGCTGCTCATCATCCCGGGTTTGCAAGCTAGGCCGGGGGCCCAGGCTAGGATTTAAGATCGTCGAAAAAACTCTTCACGCCATCGAACCAGCTTTTACCCCGGGGGGAATGCTTGCTGTTGGAATCCAAAGACTGCTTAAGTTTGCGCAAAAGTTCGCGCTGTTCTTCAGTGAGCTTGACCGGCGTTTCTACAACAACCTTACACAACAGATCTCCGACACCGCCACCGCGCACTTGAGTAACGCCCTTGCCACGCAGGCGAAAGACCTTGCCGGTTTGTGTTTCGTTGGGCACTTTAAGCTTTACCCGACCGTCCAAGGTCGGCACATCAAGCTCACCACCCAGCGCCGCGTCCGCAAAAGAAATCGGCACCTCGCAATGCAGGTGGCGCCCATCGCGCTGAAAAATCGGATGAGGCTGCACGTCGATTTGGACGTAAAGGTTTCCTGCAGGGCCGCCGTTGGGACCTGCCTCACCTTCTCCAGTCAAACGAATTCGGTCACCCACATCCACGCCAGCAGGGACTTTGACCGACAGAGTTTTGCGCTTTTCAACACGGCCTGCACCCGCACAGTTGTTGCAGGGATCCGTGATGACCTCACCACGGCCGTGACAGCGCGGACAGGTTTGCTGCAGGGAGAAAAAGCCCTGAGAAACACGCACTTGACCGGCGCCGTTACAATCCTGACAGGTACTCGCCGACGTTCCGGGCTTGGCACCGGAACCATCACAGTCATCGCAGCCCGCCAAAACCGGGATACGAATTTCCACCGAATCGCCGTTTACCGCCTGCTCCAGGGACAACGATAGGTTGTAGCGCAAATCAGAACCGCGCGCAGGGCCACCTCGGCCGCCACCTCTGCCGCCACCGAAAATATCGCCGAATACGTCGCCAAAGATGTCACCGAAGCCGCCACCGGCCCCGCGACCGGCACCACTGTTAGGATCTAATCCATCGTGGCCGAACTGATCATAAATCTGTCGCTTTTCGCCGTCGCTGAGCACCTCATAGGCTTCGTTGGCTTCTTTGAATTGCTCTTCCGCTTTCGCGTCATCAGGATTTCGGTCGGGATGAAGCTTCATGGCAATACGTCGGTAGGCCTTCTTCAGGTCCCCTTCTGATACGTCTCGGTTCACGCCCAAGACTTCGTAATAATCCCTTTTCGCCATGGCTATCCTTCCAAGGTCTCGCTATTTATTTTCGCCAAAGTGTCTTTTTCTAAAGGCAAGAAAGCCACCGAAGGGTGGCTTTCAAGCAAACAAGACGCGATTCGAGCTACTTACTGCTTCTGCTCTTTGTCGTCTTTGACTTCTTCGAACTCGGCATCAACGGCACCGTCGTCTGATGCTTCTTGGCCGGGCTCTCCAGCCGCTTCCGCCTGTTCGGCGTACATCTTCTGCGCCAGCCCAGCCGAAGCCTCAGACAGCACCTTAATCTTCTCTTCGATGGTGTCCTTATCTTCGCCCTTTAACGCTTCCTCTAGGTCTGATGCAGCGCCTTCGATGGCCGTTTTTTCTTCGTCCGAGGCTTTGTCGCCAGCGTCTTCTACCGCCTTGCGGGCCCCGTGAATCAGGCCATCAGCCTGATTTCGCAGGGTTACCATTTCCTCGAACTTCTTATCTTCCTCAGAGTGCGCTTCCGCGTCTCGAATCATTTGTTCGATTTCTTCATCCGACAATCCGCTGGATGCCTTGATGACAATCGACTGCTCCTTGCCGGTGGCTTTATCCTTGGCCGATACATTCAAAATACCGTTGGCATCAATATCGAAGGCCACCTCGATCTGCGGCATCCCGCGCGGCGCCGGCGGAATATCGGCCAAGTCGAACCGTCCAAGGGACTTGTTCTGACCGGCTTGCTTGCGCTCACCCTGAAGCACGTGGATGGTCACCGCGGTCTGATTATCGTCAGCGGTTGAGAACACTTGGGTCTTCTTGGTTGGAATAGTCGTGTTCTTTTCGATCAACACACTCATCACCTGACCCATGGTTTCGATGCCCAAGGACAGCGGGCTAACGTCCAGCAGCAGCACGTCCTTAACGTCACCTGCCAGAACTGCGGCCTGGATAGCAGCACCCATGGCGACTGCTTCATCTGGATTCACGTCACGTCGCGCTTCTTTCTTAAAAAAGCCTTTAACCTGTTCCTGCACCAAGGGCATGCGGGTTTGCCCACCAACCAAGATCACATCATCGATGTCGTCAATACTCAGGTCTGCGTCTTTCAACGCAACCCGGCACGGATCGATGGTGCGACTGACTAAATCACCAACCAAGGACTCCAGCTTGGAGCGCGTCAGTTTCAACACGAGGTGCTTTGGCCCGGATTGATCCGCCGTAATGTAGGGCAGATTGATTTCGGTCTGCTGAGAATTTGACAGCTCGATCTTGGCTTTTTCGGCAGCCTCTTTAAGGCGCTGCAATGCCAGCGGATCGTTGTGCAAATCGACGCTGTTTTCTTTCTTAAACTCGTCCGCCAAGAAGTCGATGATTTTCAAGTCAAAGTCTTCACCGCCGAGGAACGTATCACCGTTAGTGGATAGAACCTCGAACTGGTGCTCACCATCGACTTCGGCAATTTCGATGATAGATACATCGAAGGTGCCGCCACCGAGGTCATATACCGCGATTTTCGCGTCGCCCCGATTCTTATCGAGGCCATAGGCCAGTGCCGCCGCGGTGGGTTCGTTAATAATTCGCTTAACGTCCAGACCGGCAATCTTGCCTGCGTCTTTAGTCGCCTGGCGCTGGGAGTCATTGAAGTAGGCTGGTACGGTAATCACCGCCTCGGAGATATCCTCTCCAAGGTACTCTTCTGCCGTCTTCTTCATTTTCTTAAGAATTTCGGCGGATATCTGCGGCGGTGCCAACTGCTCTTCGTTTACCTCGATCCAAGCATCGCCATTGGGGGCTGCCGCGATGTTATATGGCACCATCTTTATGTCTTTTTGCACCACGTCGTCTTTGAACTTACGACCAATCAGGCGCTTAACCGCAAATACGGTATTGGTTGGGTTTGTTACCGCCTGACGTTTGGCGTTCTGACCGACGAGAATTTCGCCATTGTCGGTGTACGCAATAATCGACGGTGTGGTGCGGTCGCCCTCGGAGTTTTCAATTACCCGAGCGTCACCGCCATCCAAAACTGACACACATGAGTTGGTGGTTCCCAAATCGATGCCGATGATCTTTCCCATTTTCTTCTCCGCTTATCCATGCCCGTCGTTTGCGTTTTGCACGACCGGGGCTTTTACAATATTGAACAGTTGTTCTTAACGATGCTGTCTATGTTTGGTCGAATGGCGTTTCTTCAAGGTCTTGTGACCAAGACAGTGCAAAGTTCTCTCTGCCCTCTTGGTTACCTTTGACCAATCGCTTTTATCTATTCGCCTTTTACCACCACGACTTTGGCAGCCCTTACTAGGCGACCGTTGAGGGTGTAGCCGCGCTGCATTACGTCCATAACGGAATTGGGTTCCGCATCTGGATTGGGCACCATGGCCATGGCTTCATGTAGCTGGGGATCAAAGGGCTCGCCCAAGGGATCAACCAAGGTGACACCGGCCTTTTCCAGAATGCCCACAAAGAGCTTCAGAGATAACCCGATGCCCTCGGCCATGCTCTCAGTGTTGTCCGTGGATTTCGCCGCATCTTCGGCCTTCTCCAAACTGTCCACAACCGGCAGCAGATCGCCGAGAAGCTTCTCGACCGCGTACTTGTGAGCGTTCTCTACATCACGCTGGGCACGCCGCCGAACATTTTCCATTTCCGCGACAGTCCGCAACAGTTGATCCTTTACCTTCGCCAGCTCCTCGCTGGGATCAGACTGAGCATCTGATTTGCCGTCTTCCTCAGCCGTCGTTTGGTCCGAAGCCGCGTCACCGCTTTCCTCGGTGCCCACCTCACCATCTTCCACAGCCTCTTGGGTCTGCTCGACTTCTGCGGATTTGTCCTGCCCTTCGGCTTGACCCTGCTGATCTGGGTTTTCTGTGTCGTTGGCCATCGCTTATCTCCTGCGCCCTTGTTGCCGCTATATGAGGATGGCGCTAGGGAAAAACAAGGGCTGGAACAGACAAAAAACGACGACCTTTCACGCGTCTTGGGATAAGTCGAGAAACCGTTCGAATAAAAAGATTGGCGGTTGAGGCTTAAGCCCCGTTACGCATGGCAGAGCTGAGAACTTTGGCGGTGATGTCGACAACTGGAATCACGTCTTTGTAATCCATTCGGGTGGGACCAATCACGCCCAGCACCCCAGCGAGCTCGCCGTTAACCTGATAAGACGCTGTTACCAAGGACATATCTCCCAGCGGCCGGTAGCCCGACTCTTTGCCGATAAAGAGCTGCACACCGGAACTCTCCAGGCATTGATCGAGCAGCGTTAACACCCGGCCTTTTTTCGAGATCGCGTCGAACAGGCTTTTCACCACCGACGTGTCTGCCGTGAAATCCAGCAACCGCCGCTCGCCGCTGACCAAGAGGTCTTGTCCGTCATCGCTATCGCCGGGCATGGCTTGGGCAGCAACGTCTAAGGCGCGCTGCATCAGGGCATCCATCTGCTCTTTATCATCCCGCATGCTGTTAATGACTTCGTGACGCACCTCCATCAGTGGCCGCCCCCGGAACTCGCGATTAATCAAACTGGCTGCTTGAGCCAACTCGTTGTCGGAAAACGGTGTCTCTACGTGGATCACTCGGTTTTGCACCTCGCGGTCGTCCAGTACCAAGATCACTAGAATGCGCTGCTCATCCAGACGCAGAAATTCCACCTGCCGCAGGTTTACCTGATTCTTACGAGGTGTGGTGATCAAGCAGGTCATCTGGGTAAATTGAGACAACATTTCCGAAGCTGTCGCCAACAGCTCACTGGGCGCCATGTTCGGATTCAGTTCATTTTCCAGTTGTTCCACCCGCTCTTCTTGCCAGGGTTCAACGCTGAGCAAGGTGTCCACGAAAAAGCGCAGGCCTAGGTGAGTGGGTATCTTGCCAGCGGAGGTGTGGGGAGAACTGACCAAGCCCATGGCTTCCAGATCCCCCATAACATTGCGCACGGTTGCCGAAGAAACCTGCACCTGTGGCAGCGTGGCGAGCGCTTTGGAGGCCACGGGAGCGCCGTCTGAAATGTACTGTTCAACCAGCAGCTTCAGCAATTGTTGGGCACGCGGATCAACATCCCCACCAAATACCTGTGTCGTTCTTGCGTCGGACATAAGAGCTCAACTTTCCATCACGTTTGAAATCCCGAACGCGGCGATCGCCCCATATCCCACTGGCTTGTGTCCCACGCGCTTTCAAATCTTATACTAGGTATCCGCACCTTCAACCATCTTATCTTGGACGAGGCCACCACCTATTTTCGTGCAAACTCAGGGCACCGCCCGGCTCAGTTAGGTGATAACCTCTTCCTTTAATTTCCAGTCTCATCATCAATCTGCATGCTGAACCAACTTACCATCCGCAACTACGTTCTGGTCGATCAACTGGACATCACCTTTGATGCTGGCCTGACCGGCATCACTGGGGAATCTGGCGCAGGTAAGTCGATTCTGCTGGGCGCCTTGGGCCTGCTTATGGGCGACCGCGCTAAAGCGGACAGCGTACGCCCGGGTGCTGACAAAGCGGATATAAGTGCGGAGTTTGCGTTACGACCCGAATCGGTCCTGCATCAACGACTGACAGCAGACGAGCTGATCGACGCCGAGGACGAGTACTGTTTGGTGAGACGCGTTGTCACCACCGAAGGTCGCTCTCGGGCTTTCATCAACAATGTGCCCGTCACCCTGGGATACCTGAAAGACGCCTCGGAGCACTTGGTGGACATTCAGGACCAAAACCAGCACCAGCGCCTAACGGACCGTCACGTACAGCGGGATATGCTGGACGAATTCGCTGAAAGTAAGGCGCTGGCGGCACAGGTCGCAGAGCTGTGGCATAGCTGGCGACACAGCGTCCAAGAGATCCAGCGATTGCAGCAGCTGATTGCAACCCAAGAAGACCGCAAGACCCTGCTCAGCTATCAACTGGAAGAATTTGCCGCGCTGGATGTGGCCCAAGGCGAGCTGGCAACGCTGGAGGCGGAGCACAAACGTCTCGCCCAAGCTCAGACGATTTTAGGCCAGCTGTCTCAGGTTCAAAACAGCCTTGAGCAGCTAGACGACGTCCGCCAAGCCACCAAGATCATCGAGAGCATTGACGATAGGCACACCGCTCTGGAAGCCGGTGTGGAGACATTAAATTCCGCCTTAGCCCTAATAGATGACGCGGCCCGAGATTTACGCCACTACGAAGACCAGGTTGTCGTTGATCCCCAAGCGCTGGCGGATACCCAAGCAAGGCTGGAACAAATCTATGACCTTGCGCGTAAACACAAGATTCAGCCCGAGCGACTGAGCGAGCACGCCGAGGCTCTACAGGCCGAATTTGACGCCATCGCATCAGATCGCTCGACCTTGGAATCGTTGACCGAGGCTGAACAGAAGCAGCGCGAAGCTTATGTGGCCAAGGGTAAGAAACTATCCAGTGCACGGCGAAAAAGCGCCAAGGCGTTTACCGCAGCCGTTGACCAGCACATTCACGCTCTTGGCATCAAAGAGGGCAGGATGAGTGTGGAGTTTCACGACACCGAGAGCGAGTTCGGTCTGGAGCAGATCGAATTTTATGTGCAAACCAACAAGCGCTTTGAACCGGGACCGCTCAACCGCATTGCCTCTGGCGGCGAACAGACACGCATCAATCTGGCCATTCAGATCGTCGCAGCCCAGCGCAGCGATCTACCCTGCCTAATTCTGGACGAAGCCGACGTTGGGGTTGGTGGCACTACGGCGGACACCGTTGGCCGCATTTTGCGAGGGCTGGCCGAACACACCCAAGTGATCTGCGTGACCCATGCTCCTCAGGTAGCCGCCAGATCTCATAACCACATGAGCGTGACCAAGCAAGGCGCACAAACCCAGATAACGCCACTGTCTGAAGAGCAACGGGTTGAAGAACTAGCGCGCATGTTGGCCGGCGCCGATGTCACCAGCAAAACCCGAGACTATGCCAAGACCCTTCTCAGCGAAGCATCCGACATCACCTAGTCCCAACAATTTGGCCCGCGGTCTTGAGATAACTGTTGGTGCTAAGCCGACGAGCCTTTACCATGGCGCCATGAAAAACCTCTATCTAGCCATTTTAATCTTCTGTCTCACCGGCTGTGCCCTGCCACAACTGAAGATGCCGGATCTGAAGATCCCGCGGGTCTACAAGCTGACCGTACAGCAAGGCAATGTGATTACGCAGGAAATGGTGGATCGACTGGAGCCGGGGATGTCTCGCAGCCAAGTCGAGTACGTAATGGGTCGGCCCGTTTTAAACGATCCTTTTGAAGACGATGAATGGGTTTATTTGTATTCCATCGAGATCCCAGATTTCTTCACCCAAGTCGTCAAAATGGTGCTGACCTTTGAGGGCAACACCTTGGTCACCATAACCGGCGACTACGTCCCCAAGGGTGCTGAGACGGAGAGCGAAGGAACAGAAACCGATCAGGCCGGGGAAGAAATACCCAGCGATGCGGACTCAACGTCGCCCGAGGAAAACAGCACCGTAGCTAACGGTTAACTCGTTGATTCTTGGCGCGCAGGCGGCGGGCCTCTTTCGGATCTAACTGCAGCGGTAGGTAGATCTCCAACCGATCCCCAGCGGCGACCACCCAGTCCAAAGGTTTCACCTCACCGAAAATACCCACCGAGGCATGCTCAAACTGCCAGCTGTCGCAGTCGCGCCGTTGCTTAAGACGTTGAACCGCGTCAGCAACCGTTGCGCCCTCGTCCAGTGTTAGCACCACCCGAGACACGCCTGACGGTTCGCCATAGATCACCTCAACGTCCATGATCAGACTCATCGCTGATTCGCTGGGAGAACGCATCCACCATGCGATCCGCGGCTTTTTGGGCCACCGGGTTCAGCAGGCCAGCCAGCACGCCAGCCGCCTCAAATTCCAGACTAAGCTCGATACGGCAGCCCTCTTCGCCCAAGGCTTTGAATGACCACAAGCCGTGTAAACGCTTAAAAGGTCCGCGCTTGAGCTGCACTTCAATGCGCTGATTCAGCACGCCTTGGTTCTCGGTTACGAACTCGTACTCGGCCCCGGCCTTCCCCACAGTTACCTGAGCATCAACCCACTCCACTTGATGCGCATCAACTCGGCGCTCTAGTATCGCGACGCTTTTGCAGGCGGGCAAAAAAACCGGGTAGCGCTCCACATCTGCAACCACATGATAGGCCTGCTCCACAGGGACCAAGAGCAGGCAGGAACGGGTGATTTGGGTCACATCAACAGTCCAGCGAGCAACGGCCAGATGGTGCTCACAAACACAGCCAACACGCACAGAGGCGCAATGACCCCGGCGAGCAGACGCCACAAAACGCTTACCCAGGCTTTTTCGATGCCCAACTGTTTGTCCACTAAGTCACGAGGCAGCAGCCAAATGGCAAAAAACGTGATCAGCATGCCGCCCAAGGGCAGCAGAATGTTCTGAGAAAAATAGTCCACGGTATCGAAAAAGGTCAGGCCGCCAACAAAAGTCACGTCACTCCACAGATTGAAGGAGAAGACCGTACCCAAACCCAGCACCCAACAAATTACTCCAAGACTCACCGCCACCCGCTGACGCTTGGCGTTGTATTCCTCAACCAAAAAGGACAGCGCAGGCTCGGTCAAGGAAATGGCCGAAGTGATCGCCGCAAAGCTGAGCAGCAAAAAGAACAGTGCACCGAACAGGCTACCTAGAGGCATTTGACCAAAGGCCAAGGGCAAGGTGACAAAGGTCAGCCCGGGGCCTTGAGCCACCTCAAGACCATTGGCAAACACGATGGGGAATATCGCCAAGCCTGCGGCGATGGCAATAAAAGTGTCAATCAGTGCGATGGTTACCACCGTGGAACCCAAGTGTGCATCGTCCGGTACATAGGCACCGTAGGCCATCATGGTGCCCATACCCAGGCTAAGGGTGAAAAACGCCTGCCCCATGGCGATAAGCCACGACTCCGGCGTTACCGCTTCCCACTTCATGTCGAACATAAAGGCCAAACCCTGATCAAAACCACCGGAGTTAAAGGCATAAACCAACAAGGCAATGAGCAGGACAAACAGCAGGGGCATAAACCAGCGAATGGCAGCCTCCAAGCCCTTAGTCACACCCCGGCCAACGATCCAGATAGTTAGGGCCAAAAAGCCGGTTTGGTAGGCGATCAACTCCATAGGACTGGCCAAAAACTCGTTGAAGCTCTGGCCAACGGCCTCAGCCGAAGCGCCAGTGAAGGTCCCGCTGCCGCTGGCCAAAATGTAGTTCACGGCCCAGCCGGCAATCACAGCGTAGTAAGACAGAATCAAAAAACCTGCCAACACGCCCATCCAGCCAAGGATAGACCAGCGGCTACTGCGTCCAGACTGCTTGGCCAGCTTGCGCATGGTATGAATAGGGCTAGACCGGCCCTGCCGCCCCATCAGCACTTCACTGACCATGATGGGAATACCCACGGCAGCGATACAGACCAAGTAAATAAGTACGAATGCCCCACCACCGTTTTCGCCGGCTATATAGGGGAACTTCCAGATGTTGCCGAGACCAACGGCAGAGCCCGCGGCAGCTAAGACAAACAGCCAGCGATTAGACCACCGCTGCCCGGAACCCGACGTATGTGTATCAGCCATGCGAACCTCTCACCCAAAACTGACGAGATTGTACTACCGAAAGCTGAAGCCGTGGCGAAGAGGTGCGACTTTTGCCAGCCGAAAGGCCAGTACTGATATACACTGCAAACTCATCCGACCGTTCAATCCCAGACAAATTACCCATGGCCAAGTCAGGAAAGAAAACCAGCCCCGGCAGCATTGCCCAGAACCGCCGGGCTAGGCACGACTATTTCATCGAAGATCGCTTCGAGGCCGGCCTGATGTTGATGGGCTGGGAAGTCAAAAGTATTCGCGACGGTAAGGTGCAGTTGGCAGAGGCCTTCGTGCAAATTCACAAGGGCGAGGCCTATCTGGCGGGGTGCAACATTACCCCGCTGCTGAGTGCGTCTACCCACGTCGTTGCCGAGCCACAGCGCATGCGCAAGCTGCTGCTGCACGCTAAGGAGCTTTCCCGACTGTTTATTGCCAGCCAACAAAAGGGTTACACCATTGTGCCCATGTCCATGTACTGGAAAGGCAACAAAGTGAAATGTGAAATTGCCCTAGGCAAGGGTAAGAAGCAGCACGACAAGCGGGACGCAACCCGAGAGAAAGATTGGGCACGAGACAAACAGCGGTTGTTTAAAGTCAGCCGACAATAGTCCGACGCCAAGCCACCATCTCGATGGCGGCTACGGCGGCTTCGATACCCTTGTTGAATTCATCATCCGACGCCCGGTCAACGGCCTGCTGCATGTTAAACACCGGCAAAATCTCCACCACCACCGGCCGACGAAAGTCGTGCATGACCGAACCCAAGCCACGCATGGACTCTTCGCTGATCATTTCAAAATGCAGAGTGTCGCCTTTGATGATGACGCCAAAGCATATGACCGCATCGATCTGGTTATTCACGTCTTCGGCCAGCAAATCTCTGGCGGCTAGGGGAATTTCAAGGGAGCCGGGCAAGGTGTGCACCTGAATATCTGAGTAGCCCGCTTGGGCCAACACCTGCTGACAAGCCTCGGTCATGCTTTGCACCAACTCCGGGTACCACTTGGACTGCAGAATACAGATACGCCCGGGGCTCGCGATGGCTGGCAGGCTAGAAGTATCAACAACGGTTTTCATCAACACATTTCCTGTAATACCCAGCTCTTAAACAGAAGCGGGCCTAAAGAGCTTCGAGGGATCCAACGGAACAACGGCGAACCAACGCGGGGAGCTACTAGGCCACCCCCTGCTCGGGCTGGTCTTTCGCGAGCTGCCACGCCCCCGAAGCCGCATCAAGGCTGATACGACCCAGTTCATGGAGCGCCGTGCAATCAGCGCGAAGCTGCCAAGCCGCAATGGGTGAATTTTCGGCACGCAGCGCGTCGGCAACAGCGCCGACATGCACAAGGCCATCGCCATTTTCAGCAACGGTTTGCATCACAGAAAATACTTTTTCGATACGTCTGGAATCGATACTCATGTGCACATCCATTATTCAAGCTGCGCCAGTTTGTACCAGAAACCATCCAGAGCCGCCAGAAAACTTGCGGTGGAACACAGAACCGACCCGGCGCTAGATTGAAGCAAGCCGCGGCAGGGCCGAAGAACGTGCTATGATCCCGCCATATTCGATAAGCAATCGACCACTAGGAGATTCACAGACACAGCTGAAAAACAGCGAACAACCCAACCGAACAATGACCGATGTGATTAACACCATGGTGCTTGGGCTTAGCCCCAGACCATGCATTAAGTGTTTAACTGATGTTTTAGTGAGAGCGACTTGGTTTCAGGACGCGTCCGCGTCGAAAGTTTAGCTTTAGATCGGAAGAGCACACGTCTGAACTCCAGTCACCCATCCTCATCTCGTAT
>ERZ1047472.206-NODE-206-length-55778-cov-25.402904_pt1 | contig 55778 bp, 63 predicted proteins | sample MGYA00383095_ERZ1047472 | MGnify/ENA primary metagenome ERZ1047472 (study PRJEB29581, sample SAMEA5548365) | metagenome | biome: marine; feature: coastal; material: water | depth 1 m | study: Short-term variability in the microbial, nano- and picoplankton... | reverse complement strand
ATTCTAATTTAAGCATATTTTTACTCTTGTGGCAGTTTTACGGACTAGCATATTATAAATAAACGAAACCAAGAAAAAAAATACATCAACTTCAGTTGGAGCAATCAGTAGCAAATAATCAAAAAAACCAAGATGATTTAGAAAGTTTTGCTCAAGATTTACAAGAGAAAAATAAATCGATTAGAACATTAAATGAAGTTATCTTAAGTCAAGAGACTAAGCTAAAAGAGTTAGCATCTAATTATGATGAGAACAAAAGTCAATTGACCGAATCAAAAATTTTAACTGATGAAGATTGGACAAAATTTAAGACACTGTTTGAGCGTGTTTATCCTGATTTCTTTGAGAAACTCAATAAAATGGACAAAAATTTCACGAAAGGTGAAAAAAGAATAATGTCTTTAATTAAGCTGAATATGAATAATAAAGAGGCTGCTGACACATTGGGTATTTCTTCTGAAAGTGTCTCTAAATATAAGTCTCGGCTAAAAAAGAAACTAGAACTATCTGAAGACCAAGACCTACAGAACTATATTCATAAGGTGTAGTTGTCCTGCTTTTGTCTGGTCTAATTGTAAGATTTTGTAACAATTTGCTCCTAATTTTAGTATACACTAATCCTTATGAAGTTGACAACTAAAATCTTACAATCTTTTTTACCAAATAATGAACCTGAAAACAATCAATGTAAAAAGGTATTAATTATTGATTCTGACCAATCTATTGCTGATCGAATTAAGTTTGCTTTACAATCAATTGAGAATCATTGTATCGGTATTGCAAGCGATTTTTTATCTGCCGATAAAATGATTAATAAAAATCAACCGCATTATATTATTATCAATTCCGTTTTACAAGGGGAGTTTAATGCAATGCAGACTGCAAAAATCATTTCATTAGATTACGATATCCCCTTCTTATTGGTAGGAAGTAAGAAAGATCCATCTTTTTTAAAGACGGTTTCTGATTTAAACCCAAGAGGTCATTTGTTATTAGATTACTCTAATAAGGAACTGCAAGATAAGCTCGAAGAAATTCTAGTTTAAAAATCTGGTTGCTCTGGCTTGTTGTCTAAGACAGCCTCTATTTGACTCATTACTTCATCATTTAGCTTTTCCAAATCATCAATTGCGGTTAATGTTTCTTTTAGCTGTTCAGTTTTAGAAGCTCCTAAAATAACTGTACTAACATTATTGTTTTTTAAGCACCAAGCAATTCCAAGCTTAGGCATTGTAGTGTCTAGTTCATTAGCGAGGCTGGTTAATTTTCTAACCTTTTCAAGGTTTTCTTCTACTAATGTTTTATCCTTAAGCCAATCTAGTCCATCCATAGATAGTCGTGTAGATTCTGGCATTCCATTATTATATTTTCCTGTAAGTATTCCTGATGCTAATGGCGACCAAATGGTAGTACCTAACCCTACTGTTTTATAAATTTGTTTAAAGTCAACCTCAATTTTTTGACGGTGGAACATATTGTATTGCGGTTGCTCCATGGTTGGGCCAATTAAATTATATTTTTGAGCCACCATATGAGCTTCCATTATTTCTTGAGCGCTCCACTCTGATGTTCCCCAATATAAAATATTACCTTGCATAATTAAATTGTGCATGGTCCAAACTGTTTCTTCAATTGGGGTTTCCTTATCTGGTCTGTGGCAAAAAAATAAGTCCAAATAATCAACCTGAAGTCTTTTTAGAGCGGCTTCACATGCCTCGATTAAGTGTTTTCTGTTTAATCCCCTTTGTGTTGGTAGTTGTCCACCATCGCCGAAGAAAGCTTTTGAAGAAACCATATAGGAGTCTCTTCTCCAATCTCTTTTTTTAAGAACTTCACCCATTACTCGCTCAGATTCGCCTTTTGCGTAAATCTCTGCATTATCAAAAAAGTTAACACCTGCATCGTAGGCAATGTCCATTAAGTTTTCAGAGATATCATTTCCTATCTGCTTTCCAAAAGTTAGCCATGAACCTAAAGAAAGTCTACTAATTTTCAATCCTGATTTTCCGAGTCTGTTGTATTCCATAATGAGAGATTTTTATTTTAAACGAATGACTATCCGTAAAGTTCTAATAATTTATTTAAATCTTCGAGTGTGTTTGCCTCTTCTTTAGGTTTGTCTTTTCTCCATCTGTGCATTCTTGGAAACCTCAATGCAACTCCTGATTTATGACGACTTGATTTTGCAATTCCTTCAAAGGCAATTTCAAAAACTAGTTCTGGTTTTACACTTCTTACCGGGCCAAAACGATCTTTTGTGTTCTTTTTTACGAAGGTATCCACTTCTCTAAATTCTTTATCTGTTAATCCGGAATAGGCTTTGGTAAAAGTTACTAAATCGTCGCCATTCCAAACAGCAAAAGTGTAGTCGGTATAAAGATTAGCCCTTCTTCCATGACCTCTCATGGCATATAATAAAAGAGCATCTATGGTTAAAGGATCAACTTTCCATTTCCACCAATCTCCTTTTTTTCTACCTACTAAATAAGGAGCTGACTTTTGCTTTAACATTAAACCTTCTGCCTTTTTATTTCTTGATTCTTTTCTGATTTCAGTTAATTCATCCCAACTATTAAAGACGACAGTAGGTGAAATAATTAGGTTATTAGAATGAGTGTTCTGAATTGTTTTTTCTAAAATCTCTCGCCTAAGTTTAGTTGGTTTTTGTCTGATATCCTTTCCTTCATATTCTATTAAGTCATAAGCTATTAATCCAACAGGGGCTTCTTTTAAAATTGCTTTACTTACCGTTTTTCGACCTATTCTTTTTTGTAGCAAACTAAATGGAAGGGGTTCTCCGTTTTCCATACAGATAATCTCTCCATCGATTACTGTTCCGTCGGGAATATCTTTTAAAAAGGCCGTAAACTCAGGGAACTTGTCTGTTACTAGTTCTTCCCCTCTTGACCAAACAAAAAGTTGTTTATCTCTAATTATCACTTGACCTCGAATTCCATCCCACTTCCATTCGGCAAACCAGCCTGATGGGTTTCCTAATTCCGAGGGTTCCTTTTCTAATGCATATGCCAAATAAAAAGGATAGGGCTTAGATAACTGATCTGCTTCGTTTTCTTCTAAAATAAGCTCGGTATAACTTATTGAATCAGGGGTCCAATTACCCATTAAACGATGAGATAGCGCTGATTCTTCTATTCCTGTAAACTTAGAAAGCGCCTTAGTCATTAATTTTTGCGACAAACCAATTCTCCAACCTCCAGTTATTAGTTTATTAAAAACGAAGCGCTCTATTTCGTCTAATTGATTCCAGGCCCAAAGTACCTTTGATTTCTTTTCATCTTCATCTAGTTGTCCAAGGTCCATAATAAATTGAATCCACTCACTAAGGGTTTTGTTGTGTTTTGATTCTAAATTGGGATGTATTTGGGCTAAGGTTTCTGCTAAATCGCCAACGATATGATAGCTTTCTTCAAATAGCCAATCAGGTATATTTGCCACCTCGGCAGACCAAACTCTCAGTTGGGCAGTTCTTACGGTACGCTTAGGCCGGCGGTGACTTAATATGGCGATTGTCCATATTTTGTCCATGTCGTTTACTTGGGCAAAATAGCTTGCTAAGGCATCAACTTTCTTTGTTGTTTTAGTGGTTCGGTCAATTGCATTAAAAAGTTGAACAAATTGTTTCATTTATTGATAAACGTCTTCAATAAGAAAGAGTTTAATTCTTAATAAATTTTTGACTCATAATTTCATCACCAACTAGCTGAATGAAATAGATACCACTTGGTAAATTTGACACATCGATTTGGTTGGAATAGGGCAATTGCAAAACAAGCTTTCCATTTAAATCTCTAACTATTACTTGCTCAACTTTTGAATTTGATGTTATATGTAAGGTTTTTGAATTCGGGTTAGGGAAGATTACATTTTCTTTATCTACTAAAGAGTTATTTTTAATACCTGTAATAAAGTTAAAAGGCTTACCCCAAATTACTCCTCCGATTTTAGAATAAAATAATCTTCTAGTGATCCTATCGTTTCCAACTCCACTTATTCCTTGTTGATGACTTTCATCCCATATGCCAATTTTTCGGTTTAAAAAGGAACTACTTAGTTGAGATCCTGTATTTATTGAGTCAGTATTAATAACTGAAAAAGGAGGAGACCAACCAGAAATATATGGAATTTCATAGTTATAAGAATTTAATCGATTTAATACTACGCTTGAAGTTGAGAATTCTTGTGCCGCTTGATTACAGATTGAAAAAGGCCAGTTTAAGCATGAGTCTTCAATTACGTTAGACTCAAATGGAGCATAAACTTTAGTGGTGTCAATGATTATGCTGTCTGACCAAGCAAAAACAAAAGGTTGAGTAGGAAGCCAAGGTTTAAAGTTTTGACTGTGAACATTATAATAAATTGTTTTGTATTGATTCTGAAATGAAATGGAATCAATTCTATAGAAATAAGAATTCCAATCATATGACCCGTAGGTGACAGAACTTTCCTTAATCAAAAACTCATCTCCTGGCATATGCGGGAAATTGACATTTTCTTTGATAGTATCAGGGCCAATAAATTGTTTAAAATATGACACCACATTTAGCTCAGAATAATTAATACTCTCTGCCATTCCATTATTTTTTGAAAGGTTAAAATATGTATTGTAGAATGGGTGTGAAAGACTTGGATTTCCCGAAGAGTCTATAACAATTTGGTTAACATGAACAATCGAATCAATAGCTCCATTAATAGATTCAGTGTAAAAACTATCAACAATACCAATAATATTTTCACTGTTACCTATTCCAATAATTATTGAATCATTTAAATTGTATCTGTTTGGGAATGAAAGATTAAAGCCGAAAGAGTCAATAGTAAAGAAATTACTTTGAACACTATCAACGAAAACGGAATCTCCAAACATTTGAGATTTTATAAGTTGTATATACCTATTTGGTAACTGTACATTATACCCTTTTTTAAAGTTGACACTAAACCTCCATTTTGTGGTGTAACGCTTGTAGGAACAATAGAGAGTATGGAGTTTACTTTTCCATGAAATGTCTGTGTGGAGTCTATTGATTGAAAGTGCTTTTTTTCATTAATATTATTAAACGGCATCCAATTTTGAGCCGATAAAAATGTAGAGACAAGGAGTAGTGTAAAGAGTAGTATTTTTTTCATATGTGGGCGGTTTAGTCCACCTTAAAGGTAACATAAAAAGTTGATAAATTAAAAAATGCTAATCGGTATCAACCTGCTCCCCCTCAAAAGCTGTGTTTTCAATTTGAGCTTCTAAACCCTGTTCATTGAGCCATTTGGTAAAAATGGAAGTGTAACCATGCGTAGTTATTACCTTTTCGCAACCAGTTACTTTTATTGCATCGTTTAAGCCTTGCCAGTCGCAGTGGTCAGAAATGGAAAAGCCGCGGTCGGCAGACTGCCTTCTTCTAGCTCCTCTTAAACTCATCCAACCCGAGGCAATACCAATTTCTAATTTGGCAAAGCTTTTTACCCAGCTTGAACCCAATACTCCCGGAGGAGCAATTACCAAAGAGCCCGCAAAGTCTTTTTTCGTTAAACTGTCATCAACGTAAGTTGTATTGGGTAAATCGATACCCATATTTTTTATCACAGTATTGGTGTTTTCTATTGCACCATGGGCATATATTTTACCAATAGACAAATCAATATTGTGGAGTAAACGTTGTGCTTTTCCTAAAGAATACGCCGTTATTAAGGTTGTTTTACCCTCTTCTTTATTTTTTGACCACCAATTGTTTATTTCTGAAAAGATTTCTTGCTGAGGTTTCCACTTAAAAACGGGCAAACCAAAAGTACATTCAGTTATAAAAACATTGCACTTCACCGGTTCAAAAGGCACGGTAAATCCATCATCTTCAATTTTATAATCGCCGGATACTACCCAAACTTCCCCTTTATATTCTACTCTAATTTGTGCTGAACCTAAAATATGACCTGCAGGGTGCATAGAAAAGCAAACTCCATTGATTTGAAATTGCTCTCCGTATTTTTTAGATTCAACTGTTATATCAGCTCCTAGTCGATGTTTTAAAATTGGGAGGGTATCGGTATGGCATAAATAAAATTTGTTACCAGTTCTAGCATGGTCGGCATGGGCATGCGTAATTATTGCATAGTCTACGGGTTTCCATGGGTCAATGTAAACCTTAGCTTTAGCGCAATAAATACCACGTTCTGTAAACTCTAATAAGGGCATGCTTGTTTATTAGACCAATTTAACGATAGTTTGTTTACGCATTCTATCGCATTAATTACCTTTGAAAAAAACAAAACAAGATGTCTAGCGAAAAATTTGAATCAAGTAAAGCTCCAGAGCCTGTTGGAGCATATCCACATGCAAGAAGAGTAGGGAATTTGTTATTTCTTTCGGGCGTAGGACCAAGAGAAAGAGGAACTAAAAAAATTCCTGGTGTTGAATTAGATGAGCAGGGAAATATTATTTCGTATGATATCGCTGTTCAGTGTAATTCTGTTTTTAATAATGTAAAAACCATAATAGAAGAATCTGGAGCTAAGTGGGAAAACGTTGTAGACGTTACTGTTTTCTTAACTAACATGAAGGATGATTTTGCAACTTACAATAAGCTTTACGCCGAATTTTTTAAGGACAATCAACCTTGTAGAACAACATTAGAAATTAAGAGTTTACCAACTCCGATTGGAATAGAGTTAAAGGTTATTGCAACCATATAAGTTTATATATGCAGGTTTTTGTACGTAGTTTGTTTATTTTTGATGAAATTAAAATATCTCAATATCATGAAAAAAATAAACGTACTAACTCTTTCAATTTCAATAGTTGCATTGGCAATTGTCCTTTATTCGTTTAAACCAGGAGAAAAGAACTATGAGTTTACCTCAATTACAGTTGTTGAATCTATTGTTCCAAGTGGAGCAGGGCGTTCTAGAATAATAAATGCTTTGGCTACTCGAGATTATAAGGAGTACACCAAAATAATGACAGAGGATGATAAAAAAAGAAATAAGTCTAAGAGAGATGAAATTAGAGTTAAAAATTATGAAGAAACTAAGCTTTTAAACTTCTACAATATTGGAGGAATTCGATTCCAAAATATTGCTGCAAATGATGCTGTTATAAATTCAAGAATAAATGCCTTTTTAGATGAAGGATGGGAGATAATTAGCATTAATACAGGTGTAGAAGCTTACGGTGGCCAAGGTGATGGCAATGGCTTATACATAACAAGGTTTTATTTTAAGAAGCCATTATAATGTGTAAAAAGCTCCAAATCAGGAGCTTTTTTTAATCCCATTGTCCAGCAATTTGTCGGGCAGATTCCATGAAGCCCAGCTTCTATCTTTTTGACGATCCATATAAACCTTGGTTTTCTTCATTAGCTTTTCTCTAAAGAGGTCAATATCTAATATGTTCACCCAAACTTGCTCGTTGCTTTTATGCGCTGCCATTTGCATCTCTATGGTATCTAAATTAGAAAGAATTATAGGAGCAACTGTTGGGTCAAGCTCTAAGTAATGATCAATATCGATTTCAGCTGGGTTATGATGAGCTAAATTATTAGATACAATTACTTTACTCCAGTTGAAAAAACTTAGACTAACCAATGTTAAAAGATAAACCAGGTGTTTACACGCAATAAAAAGTATGCTGATTTCTTTTGGTTAACTTTTACAATTAAGGTCATTAAACCAAAGATGGTCATAATTAAAAAGGCAATCATTCCAATTCTTTTGGCAGCCAAACCGTGGTAATTTATATAATGGAAGTTTCGCATAAAAACAGATAGAGTCAAAAATGCATTTTGAATAATCCACACTCTACCTAGCCATAAGAGTGCTTTGTTTTTATGGTAAAAATTGAGACTTCCACGGAAAAAGTAAAGCACAATTCCAATAGACAGCAAAATGCTCAGTATAAGTAAATAGGTTCCTTAGTGTACAAATTGCTTTAGATTAAAATCCTCAGGCACCTCAAACCCAAAATAAACCCAGGTTATGTCAATTGAATTGACCACCAATAGCAAAAGATTCAGCGTTGCAAGTATTAATATTCCAACGCGATATTCATTTAACAAGCTTTTCATTAAGGATGACTTAGTGTATTGCATAGGCCCTTTTCGATAAGGACTTCGCTTTCTTTTTAGCTCATCATCTTCTTCAATAGTTGGTTCTATTTGTTTATAAAGTTTACTTACGGCAAGCGAGATAAAACTAAAGCCAAAGAGTAAGAATACAATTCTACCAAAGCTTAAATCAGAGAAAAAGTCTGATAAAATTGTCGTAAAATCTTGAGTTAAGGCTTCAAATTTTGGATTAGCTCCTCGATAGATTTGAAAGAATAAAAAGAATACCATAAGAGGTATTCCGGCAAGCTTAAAAAACTTAAATGACTTTGCTAGTGCAGGATGTTTTTCGCTTTTTTTAGAAAATCCGTTCCACCACTTAACTGGAAGAAATAAGTAAGACTTTAAAAAGCCAAGAACTCCATCATATACTGTTTTTATACCTTCTTGTTTAAAACAACCATTAAGCCTGTTATTAAATAGGCTCCGGCTGCAAAAATACTTTCTTTGCTCCTTAGTTTAAATGATTTTGATAAGCGGCTTAAGCCAATCAGCGAAAGTGTAAATAAGAATAGATTTAATCCCATTTTTTCGCCCCAGAAAAGTAGATTAAATAAAACTAGGGCAACAAATGAAAGGGTAGGTTTTAGTAGACTCGTTTTCATCGTATTGTAAATTAGCGTTGAATGAAAAACGAGCACTACTTTGCTTTATTGTTGCATAAATCTAATTTTCATTTTATTAACAGAAGTATAGATACATTCAAGTCGCTGAAATAAATACAATTCCGTAAATTCGCCGTCCATTTTTAAGCATCACAAGAAGCTGATTGTCATGAGTAAACATAAAGAATACAAAGCATTAAACCTTCCTCAAGTAGCAGACGAAATATTAGAGTTTTGGGAAAAGGAAGGAATCTTTGATAAAAGTATAGAGACAAGAGAAGGAAACGAGCCTTTTGTTTTTTACGAAGGTCCACCCTCAGCAAATGGATTACCTGGTATTCATCATTTAATGGGTAGAGCGATAAAAGATATTTTTTGTCGTTATAAAACTCAAAAAGGGTATCAAGTAAAACGAAAAGCAGGTTGGGATACACATGGCTTACCTGTTGAGCTTGGAGTAGAAAAAGAATTGGGGATTACCAAAGAAGATATTGGTAAAACAATTTCAATCGAAGATTACAATAAAAAGTGCAGAGAAGTAGTAATGCGCTACACGGATGTATGGAACGACCTAACTGAAAAAATGGGTTATTGGGTAGATATGGATAACCCTTACGTTACATATGAAAACAAATACATCGAGTCAGTTTGGCATTTATTAAGCAAGCTTTATGAGAAAGGCTTAATTTATAAAGGTTATACCATTCAGCCGTATTCTCCTGCAGCTGGAACCGGCTTAAGTACACACGAATTAAATCAACCGGGCGCATACAAGGATGTAAAAGATACATCTGCTACTGCACAATTTAAAATCGTGAAAGAAGAAAAATCGAACTTTTTGTTTGATGATTTGCATGGCGATCTATTCTTTTTAGCATGGACAACAACTCCATGGACTTTGCCTTCGAACACTGCACTGGCAGTTGGTAAAAACATAGACTATGTAAAGGTTAAATCTTTTAACAAGTACACGCACGAGGCAATCACAACAATTTTAGCAAAAGACTTACTTGGAAAATGGTTTTCTTCTAAAGCAGCCGAATTATCACTTTCAGATTACAATAATGATGGAAAAAATGTTCCTTATGAAGTGGTTGCTGAGTTTAAAGGAAGCGAATTAGAAGGAATTAGATACGAGCAATTATTACCTTATGCACAACCTGAAGAGGGTGACGCATTTCGAGTTTTAATAGGCGACTTTGTTACTACTTCGGATGGAACAGGAATTGTTCATTTAGCACCAAGTTATGGAGCAGACGATTACAGAGTAGCTCAAATAAATGGTATTGGTGCCTTGCATTTAGTAGATAATCAAGGAAAATTTAAAGCTGAGGTTACTGACTTTGCAGGAGAGTATGTAAAAGAACAGTACCTAAAAGAAGAAGATAAACCAGCCGATTACAAGTCGATTGATGTTCGAATTTCAATTAAGTTAAAAGAAGAAAATAGAGCTTTTGATGTTCAGAAATATGAGCACAGTTACCCGCATTGTTGGAGAACAGATAAGCCAATTTTATACTTTCCACTTGATTCTTGGTTTATAAAAACTACAGCGGTAAAAGATCAATTAATTGCGAATAACAATACCATTAATTGGAAGCCAGAAAGCACCGGAAAAGGACGTTTTGGAAATTGGCTAGAGAATTTACAAGATTGGAATTTATCTCGATCTCGTTATTGGGGAATTCCGATTCCTATATGGACTTCAGAAGATAAAACCGAGCAAATTTGTATTGGTTCAGCGGAGCAATTAAAAGCAGAATGTGAAAAATCCGTAAAAGCTGGTTTAATGGATTCTAATCCTTTTGCCAATTTTGACCCAGCTGATATGTCGGATGAGAATTACAAAACATTTGATTTTCACAGACCTTATGTTGATGATATAGTTTTAGTCTCAGCTTCTGGCAAAGCCATGAAAAGAGAAACAGACTTAATTGATGTTTGGTTTGATTCAGGATCCATGCCCTACGCACAGTGGCACTATCCGTTCGAAAACAAAGAGCTAATTGAAGAAAATAAATTCTATCCGGCAGATTTTATCGCTGAAGGAGTTGACCAAACAAGAGGTTGGTTTTTTACACTTCACGCTATTGCCACTTTATGTTTTGATACAGTTGCCTATAAAAATGTAGTTTCAAATGGCTTAGTTTTAGATAAAAATGGTCAAAAAATGTCTAAGCGACTAGGCAATGGAGTAGATCCATTTGAGACATTAAAAAAATACGGTCCTGATGCTACAAGGTGGTATATGGTAACCAATGCCCAACCTTGGGATAACTTAAAGTTTGATGTAGAAGGTATAGTTGAGGTTCAACGAAAGTTTTTTGGAACACTTTACAACACCTATAACTTCTTTGCATTGTATGCTAATATCGATGGATTTAAATTCGAAGAAGACCACATAGCTTATGATAAAAAACCTGAAATTGATCTATGGGTTCTTTCTAAGTTAAACTCCTTGGTTAAAAACGTAGATGCTAGTTTCGAAGAGTATGAGCCAACAAGAGCTGGCCGTTTAATCCAAGAATTTACAACAGACCATTTGAGTAACTGGTATGTAAGATTGTGTAGAAGACGTTTCTGGAAAGGAGATTACACCGAAGATAAAATATCGGCATACCAAACGCTATATACTTGTTTGGTAACCATAGCAAAACTATCGGCTCCTATTGCACCATTTTTTATGGATAAGCTTTATCAAGATTTAAATGCGGTTAGTGGCAAAGAGAATTTTTCTTCGGTACACTTATCGGATTTTGGAAAGCTGAAAGAAAAGTATATTGATACAGATTTGGAAGAGCGAATGGAAATAGCACAAAAGCTATCTTCTATGGTTTTAGCTATTCGTAAAAAGGAATCTTTAAAAGTGCGTCAGCCACTCCAAAAAATAATGGTTCCGATTTTAGACTCTAAGTTTAAAAGACAATTAGAAGACGTAGCAGATTTAATTTTATCTGAGGTAAACGTAAAAGAGATTGAATACTTAGAGGACACCACAGGGGTTTTAGTTAAAAAGATTAAGCCTGATTTCAAAAAGTTAGGACCTAAGTTCGGAAAAGATATGAAACAGGTTGCAGGAGCAATTATGCAAATGAACCAAGAACAAATTGCAAGTCTAGAGGCTTCAGGAAGTATGAATTTAACTGCAGGAGATAAATCAATAACGATTGAAATTGGAGATGTAGAAATTTCATCAGAGGATATTCCAGGTTGGTTAGTTGCAACTGAAGGGAACTATACAGTAGCATTAGATGCTAAGCTAAATGATGCTCTAATTCATGAAGGAATTGCAAGAGAGTTAGTAAATAGAATTCAAAACTTTAGGAAAGAAGCAGGCTTTGAGGTGACAGATAAAATTAATCTTAAAATAAAGTCACAAGCTAACATTGACGGTGCAATAAAGAACAATAAAGATTATATTTGTTCGGAAACCTTAGCAAGTAATTTAGAACTTGTTCAGGATCTTGAAGAAAGAAATTATAAAATTGAAATAGATGACAACACAGAAACATACGTTTCATTAGAATTGTCTTAAAAAATAAACATTATGGCTGATAATAAAGAAAGATACAGCGACGCGGAGCTAGAAGAGTTTAAAGATTTAATAAACGGAAAATTAAAAGAGGCAAGAATTGACTTTGAAGGCCTAAGAGGGGTTCTTTCTCATAAAGATGACCACGGAACTAACGATACTTCTCCTTCATTTAAAATGATGGAAGATGGCTCAGAAACTTTGTCAAGAGAAGAAATGTCTCAATTAGCCGCTCGTCAGGAAAAGTTTATTACACACCTTGAAAACGCATTAACTAGAATCAGCAATAAAACTTATGGAGTTTGCCGTGTAACAGGTAAATTAATTCCTAAAGAAAGGTTGAGAGCTGTTCCTCATGCTACCTTATCTATTGAAGCAAAGAACGCTCAAAACTAAAAACTGAATATCTTAATGGAGAAGAAATCTTCTTCTTATTCACTACCGCTTATTGTAATATTTGCAGTATTACTCATTGATCAAGCATCAAAAATTTGGGTAAAAACTCACATGGAGATTTCAGAAGAGTTTCCGGTTTTTGGTAATTGGTTTATCATACATTTTACCGAAAACAATGGAATGGCTTTCGGGGCAGAAATACCGTGGGAGTATGGTAAACTGTTTTTAAGTTTGTTTAGAATTTTTGCTGTTGGAGTTATTGGTTGGTACTTGTTTTCATTACCTAAAAAAGGAGCAAGTAAAGGATTAATGATAAGTGGAGCTTTGGTTTTAGCAGGAGCAATCGGAAACATTATTGACAGCGCTTTTTACGGTTTAATCTTTAATGATAGTTATTACCAGGTGGCCACATTTATGCCAGAAGGTGGTGGATACGCTGATTTTTTATACGGTAAAGTGGTTGATATGCTTTATTTTCCCCTTTGGGAGGGTTATTTACCTGAGTGGTTAGGAGGTGATTATTTTATCTTTTTTAGACCAGTTTTTAATATCGCAGATTCTGCAATTTCTATCGGAATAGTTTCTATATTGCTATTTCATAGAAAGTATTTCGCTTAGTTGCTTGATTTAAATAAGACATAAAAAAGGCCTCAATTTGGGGCCTTTTTGGTTTATTAGAATTCTTTTTTAGAAGTTTATTCTTGTCCCGAATGATATTCCCATATAGCTTATTCTTTCATTAAATAAAGCGCTTTTCTTAGTTATGGAATTAATATTTCTTCTGTAGTAAGGGGTAACTACAAAAGTTGTTTTATCACTGTAGTAGTAGGTTAAACCTGCAGCTAAATGGAAGTTAACTACACCATTATCTCTAAAAGGGTTTTCCTCTTCTTTACTTAAATCGAGAACTTCGTCTGGGTTTTGATTTTGAGATAAGTTATGCGTTCTTGTTATTAACTGTTTTACAGGATTCCCTTTAATACGATAATGACGTTCTACACTTGATTGAACAGGTTCTTTACGCTCGTATTTTTTATAAATATATCCATCGTACTCATTAAATATTTGGAACCCAAAACCACCTTTCACTTGGTAGCCAAACTTAGAGTTTCTGTCTTCATAACCCAGTAATAATGGAATCTCTACAAAGTCATACTGATTTGAGAACCTTTTTTCTCCAGAGAATTTCATTTCTTCATAAATCTGAGTAAAGTTGACTCCAGTTTCAATGAACTTGTGATTTTTAAGTTCATAATGAAGGATTGCTTCAAACGTGTAAGCCATCCTTGTTTGTTCAGATTCTTTTCTATGTTGCAAATAAGAAGAAGAAAGATTATACTCAGCGCTCATGATTTTAGTTATACTCTGCGGAGTGAGAGCTAATAAAATTGAAGTTCTGTCCCAGAAACTTTTCTTGGTTACAGGTTGCGCATAATCATACTCAATATCACTAAAAATAGGGCTAACAACAACTGAACGTTCAATCAGTCCTAGTTTTTCCATTTTATTTAAAGTGTAATAATGATTAAACGTTATTGGTTTAGCCGATTCCCAACCTTCAATATATTGTATTAAAATATTTAACTTTTTATCAATCGTTATTTCAGGTCTTGTAAATGCCGCCTGATTTATAGAAGCCATCAATTCAATGTCTGGAATGTGTGCTTCAGGATGAACTTGCTCAGTAGGTGTAGATTTTGAACTCAAAATAACAGTATTGAATATAGCAGTCTGATAAGGAGCTATACCTTCGTTAATATCTAAGTTGTTCTTATCTTGATTCTGAGCCTTGTCTTCAAATATTGTCTCTATGTCTTCGTTAGAAACAGTTTCAAAATACATTCTTTGTTCTTCTTCTCCTCCAAAAAGAATAGCAGAGCTTCCTCCTCCTAAAAGAAGAAGTAACATGGTTCCAAATGTTCTCCAATTAATGGAGATTTTATTAGCAACTACATGACCAAATGATCGCTTAGACTCAATTTTATCCCACACGAAATCCGGAGGAGAAATCGTGTGTTCACTGAGTTTTTCGCGGAACACCTCGTCAAATGAATTTATCTGATCAGACATTTTTTGTTATTTTTTGTTCCGTTAATACTTTTTGCATCCACTTTCTAGCTTTTGCAAGTTGTGAACGAGAAGTGCTTTCTGTTGTATTAAGCATTTCTCCTATTTCTTTGTGGCTATATCCTTCTATTACGTATAAGTTAAATACCATTCGGTAACCGTCTGGTAATTGTTGAATTAATTTTAATAGTTCTTGTTCCGATAAGTTACTTACCGCTTTTGAGTCTACAACTTTGTCTTGGTAGTCTTCTATTCCGATTTGCTCGTTCTTAAAACTAGATTTTCTGCAATAATTAAGTGAAGTATTCACTATTATTCTTCGAACCCAACCTTCGAAAGAGCCATTACTTTTAAATTTGGAGATATTATCAAATACTTTAATGAAGCCATCTTGGAGCATATCTTGCGCTTCCAGTTCGTGTCGTGCATAACGCAGGCAAACAAAATACATTTTGGCTGAAAACCGCTCATACAAAGCCCGCTGAGCACTTCTGTTCTCATCGATGCAAGCTTGTATTAGTTGTTTTTCGTTCATTAATTTAAGATTTGTGGTATCTTCTCTCTTGAGAAGACACAGCAACTTTTAATTGTGTTGCCTCTATCTTAAAATTAATGTTAAAAATCGAGAAATGCCTTTTGGCGCTTAAATTAGAGAGTTAGCATTTAAGTATTCAGCTATTTGAATCGCATTGGTTGCTGCTCCTTTTCTTAAATTATCGGAAACAATCCACAGATTTAAAGAATTTTCGCAACTGAAGTCTCTTCTTATTCTTCCGACAAAAACTTCATCTTTTTTATGAGCATTTTTTGGCATGGGGTATTCAAACTTACTAGGGTCATCTAATACACTAACACCTTCAGTTGAGTCTAAAGTTTCTCTTACTTCCTTTAAGTCAAAATCATTTACGAAACTCACATTTACTGATTCAGCATGTCCTCCAACAACAGGTACCCTTACTGCTGTTGCAGTTATTTGAATACTTTTGTCATTAAGAATTTTTTGGGTTTCGTTGACTAGTTTCATTTCTTCTTTGGTATAGCCGTTTTCTTCAAAAACATCGCATTGAGGAATACAATTTCTAAAGATTTCATGAGGATAGGCCATTTCTCCTGAAATACCTTTCTCTTCATTTTCTAATTGCTGAACCGCTTTTACTCCTGTTCCAGTAATTGATTGATAAGTTGAAATGACAATTCGATTAATCTTATACTTTTTATGAAGGTTAGAGAGAGCTAAGGCCATTTGGATAGTAGAGCAATTTGGGTTAGCAATAATTTTATCTTCTTTAGTTAGCTCGCTAGCATTTACTTCTGGAATAACTAACTTTTTTATTGGGTCCATTCTCCAAGCTGAAGAATTGTCAATTACTGTTGTACCAACTGCTGCAAACTTTTCTGCAAAATCCAAAGATGTTGATCCACCTGCTGAAAAAATAGCAATTTGAGGTGCTTTATTTATAGCATCTTCCATACTAATCACTTTAATCTCTTCACCTTTAAACAATATTCTTTTACCTACTGATATAGGTGATGCAACTAGAATTAATTCATCAATTGGAAAGTTTCTTTTTTCTAACAAATGCAATATTTCTGTTCCTACTAAACCTGTTGCTCCAACTACTGCTACTTTTGCCATGTTATTCTTAATATGTTCTTTGCTTTAAACGCATTCAAAATTACTAACTTTAAGACCTAAAGAATTTTCTATGATTAAAAAGCTTCTTCTTCTTGAAGTATTTATTTTACTCTTCATACTCTCAAATGCGCAAGGCTTTTCAGATAATTTTACTGACCGAGATTTTACAGCAAACCCTACTTGGACAGGCGAGACTTCAAAATTTATAGTTAACGCAAGCGGGCAATTACAATTAGATGACCAAGGGCCAAGTTCACCCACCTACTTAGTAACTGCTTCAAATGCAATAAGCAATTCAACTTGGGAGTTTTATGTGCACTTTGATTTTGCTCCATCAATAAGTAATTATGGAAGGGTTTATTTAGTTTCTGACAACCCAAACTTAACCGGGTCACTAAATGGGTATTATGTAAAAGTTGGCGGTATTTCTGGAAGCGCTGACGATGTTAGTTTATATCGCCAAAATGGAACAAGTTCTACCTTGCTTATTGATGGAACAGACGGAACCGTTGGAACTGACCCAGTTGATTTAAAAATAAGAGTAACTAGAGACAGTCTGGGGAAATGGGAATTATTTACAGACTTAACAGCGACTGGAAATTCATACAATTCAGAAGGGTTTATAAATGATAATTCAATCACTCAAAGTCAATATTTTGGGGTTTGGTGTAATTATATCTACTAGGGCAGATAAGTTTTTCTTCGATGACTTTATTGTCACAGGACAAGCTTTTCAAGATACTACTCCGCCAATAATTAACCAGTTAACACTAATACAGAGTTAGAGTTAAGTTTTAATGAGAAACTCGACACCACCTCTGCAAAAAATACAGCCAATTATTTAGTAAATAAAGGAATAGGAAACCCTAGTTCAGCAATACTAAACTCAGATAGTACTAAGGTTATTCTAAGCTTTTCAAGTCCATTTCTTAATGGAGAAGAGTATGAATTAGAAGTAGATAATGTTGCAGACCAGAATGCAAATATTATGCAGGCAGATACGCTTGATTTCTTATATTTTGTGCCTGTCCCTGTTACGAATCGAGATGTAGTTATCAACGAATTTATGGCTGATCCATCGCCACCAAATTCATTACCAAATGCCGAGTTTATAGAACTGTATAATGCTTCAAACAAAGTATTCGATTTAAATGGATGGACTTTGGGAGATGGCTCCTCTGTTTCTGCTTTATCAAACTTTATATTAAAACCCAACGAATATATTATCATTTGTAGGCAAAGTGACGAGAATCTATTTTCAGTATACGGGAATACTCAAGGACAGGCTTCATTTTCAACCTTAGTTAACGGGGGAGATAAAATTACATTGTTCGATCCGAGTGGAAATGTAATCGATAATTTGGAATATGATTTAAATTGGTATAAGGATGCTACTAAAGAAGATGGGGGGTGGTCGATTGAGCAAATTAATCCACTTACCGATTGTATAGGAGTTAATAACTTTGCTGCTTCGAATGACAACGCTGGCGGTACTCCAGGAGCTCAAAATTCAATTTTTGATACTTTACCTGATTTAACTCCACCTGAACTAGTAAATGCAAGAGTTATTTCTGCTGATTCAATAATGCTGAATTTTAATGAGTTTTTAGATAGTACAAGTACAACTTTAGCATCTAGCTATTCATTCAATACTAGTGCTGTTGTTGCTCAAGCAAGAAATCAAGGTCCTGGTTATACTAGTGTGCTTCTTGTTTTAAGTAACCCCTTGCAAGACGGAATAATCCATACTATTACAGTTACAAACTTAAAAGACTGTGTTGGGAATACTATCGGCTCTCAAAATACAGCTAACTTGGTAATCCCTGCCAAAGCAAACTTCCGCGAAATAGTTATTAATGAGATTTATGCCGATCCAACTCCGTCAAATGGATTGCCAGAAGCAGAGTTTATTGAATTGTATAACGCTTCTGATAAAATATTCGAATTATCAGGTTGGACAATCGGGGGAGCCACCACAAATCCGAATATAAATCAATTGGTTTTTTCGCCTGGTGATTATTTAATTATCTCTAGCCAAGGAAACGAATCTAGTTTTTCAGCTTATGGAATTACTATGGGTTTAACTTCACTACCTACTTTAGGGAACTCCGGAGATGAAATCTATTTAGAAGACCCTAATGGGCAAGTTATAGATCAAGTTTTCTATAAAAAATCATGGTATAATAATTCTGAAAAAGAGGATGGAGGGTATTCTTTAGAACAAATAAACCCTTTAAAACCATGTACAGGAGAAAACAACTTTATCAGTTCGTCAGCTTCAATCGGAGGAACTCCTGGGACTCAAAATTCCGCATATAACTTAAGCCCAGACCAGAATGGCCCTTCAGTTAAAGATGTTTTTGTTATTTCAGAAGACTCGCTGTTTATTGAATTTGACGAGTCTGTAGCAAGTGGATCCCTAGACTCTGCTGAATTTGTATTTAGTAATTCTAATATGGCTCTCAATACAAACTTATATAGTCCTGAAGACTTGTCAATAGGTCTTAAGCTATTAAACCCTTTGGATTCGGGTCAACTCTTTAAACTATCTATAAAATACTTGGCTGATTGTATTGGCAATTTAATTGAAGAATCAAACCAAATAGAATTGGCCTTACCAGAAATTGCTGGACGGAATGACATTGTAATTAATGAAATTTTATTTAATCCAAAATCTGGAGGTGATGATTATGTTGAGTTGTATAATCGTTCTGAAAAGATTATAAGCCTTGAAAACTGGAAACTAGCAAAATTTAATGATAGCATAACGAATCCAAAACCTGTAGCGGACAAAGCCATTTTACTATTCCCAAATCAATACATTGTATTTACAACAGATGCAAATTTTGTGATTAACAATTATCCTTTTGCAATTGCCGAAAGAATTTTTGAGATAGAATCTATGCCTGGTTACAGCAATGAAGAAGGCTCTGTTTACATTTTAGATCAGAATGATAATGTGATAGACTATGTAAATTACACTGATGATATGCACTTTGCTCTTTTACAAGATGCGGATGGAGTTAGTTTGGAACGATTAGACCCAAATAGAGCTAGTAATGATGCAGGAAACTTTCATTCTGCAGCCGAAAATCAAGGCTTTGGAACTCCAGGATATATAAATTCACAGTATTTTGCAGAAACTAAATTTTCGGGTGAAGTTACAGTTGACCCTGAATTATTTTCTCCCGATAATGACGGATTTCAAGACATTGTAAATATCAATTATGAGTTTGATGCCCCCGGTTTTGTTGCAAATGTTACGGTTTATGATGAACTGGGTAGAGTGATTAAAACACTAGTAAAGAATGAATTGTTAGGTGCAAAAGGAACATTTACCTGGAACGGAATTACAGATGAAGGAACTAAAGCTAGAATTGGGATATACCTAATTTTCTTTGAAGCGTTCAATCAATCGGGCGATAAGGAAATCTTAAAAAACCCTTGTGTAGTTGCGTCAATTAAGATAAAAACATGATTTTAGGAATTGATTATGGCTCTAAAATGGCAGGTACAACAGTCATTGCAAATTTATATGAGCATAATAAAGTAGAATTTTATTTCTCTAAGAAGAATCAAGATGCAGATCAATTTATTCTCGATTTTGTTAAGGCGAATAAAAACGTTTGGCTGATATATTTGGATGCACCACTTTCGCTTCCGGCTATTTATAGTGACTCAAATGCAGAACCAAATTACTTTTATAGAAAAGCAGATGTAGAAACAAAGGCAATGTCTCCTATGTTTTTAGGTGGATTGACCGCTAGAGCAATGAAACTTAAAAGCGAGCTTAATAGGCTTGGGATAAAAGTTGTTGAAACTTACCCGGGTAAACTAGCAGAGCTAATCGGCTTGAAAGAAATTCAGTATAAAAAAGACAAGTCAGCGATTAAGCCATGTTTAGAAATAATTTCTGAGAAATCGAAATTAGCAACAAACGAAGAAGCTGTAATAAACTGGCATTATTTAGACGCTTTACTTTGTCTATACTCAGCTAAGCGTCACGAAACAGGGAATTCAGTGGTTTTTGGCGAAGAAAAAGAAGGACAAATTATCGTTTAGATTTGGCTGCTTCTTTAAAATACTTCATAGGAACTAGCAGCATTCCAAAGCATTCTCCTTCCTCTTTTCCTAAATGTTTGTGATGCACTTTGTGTGCCTTTCGGATTGCCCTAAAGTATAAATTATCTGTTCTTTTAAACCAACTAAATCGCTGATGAATAAAAACATCATGGACGGCAAAGTAAGCCATTCCGTATAATAAAATTCCTAAGCCCATTGCTAGCCCGTAATTAAAGTATCCTTCTGCCCAAGAAAAAAATAAGCCTGTACTTATAACAGCATAAAACACAAAGAAAGCATCATTTTTTTCGAACCACCCTTTTTGAGGTTGATGATGATCTTCATGTAGATTCCATAGAAATCCATGCATTATGTATTTATGGCTAAACCAAGCCATAAACTCCATTACACAAAAAGTAATTAATGTAATTATAATATGAATCGCTATTTCCATACTTCAAAGTTAAACTTATTGGGATAACAATTATAACTCATAATTGTTATATAATTGTGAATTTAAAGAAGCTGTTTTTTAAGTGGGTAGTAGTAATGTTTGGTTTTATTTTACTTTGGGCAATTTTTGGGCCTAAAGCAAAAGAGATAGACATTACCGATATCAATTTTAGCACAACCTCTTCTTCACAACTCTACTTTAAAAACATAAGAGCATATTTTTATGACATTGAAGAAAGAACCGATGCTTCGTATAACTTATACCGGTTAAAAGCAAGAAAAAAGTCGGATTCACTTCCGGTGCAAGCTGTAATCATTCAAAATTGGAGATTTGATGAATCTTACGTGTTGTTTGAAAATAAAAAGAACGAGCCTTTAGAAAAGTTTCAGTTCACCGCTATTCTGGGTGATTCGTCTAATCAAATTCAATGCGACAGCTATTCTACACAATCACATTATTTTACAGCAGCGAAACTGTATTTCCACTTAAGTAATGAGGACTCTTTGCTATTTAACGGAGCGCCTTTAGATATTCAGTCTAAAACAGCATTGAAAACTAGTTTAAAAGATTATTTTAAGTTAGTCGGTAAATTGAGGTAGAATCCACTATTGTTTATAATTACCCATGCATTTTTACGTTATTTGTGCAACAAATTTAGCTCAATGAAATTAAAAGTTTTATTTACTTATACGTTAATTACTGCTATTGTATCATGCAATAATTCAGAGAACTCTAAAAGGGTTAGAATATCTAGTTCTAAGCTCTTTGCAGGAAATACTGAAGTAAATGAAAAGTTGCATGTTAATATTAGTACTGAAAATATTCTTACAGAAGGAATTATTATCCCTAATCAGAATAGTAATGAAAACAAGATGCTTCATTTTGAAGTGGAGGTAGAAATTTCGCCAATAGAAAAGCAAGAGTATTTCTATAAGATATTTTATCAAAATAGAAGCTATAAATACAAGGAGATAAATGAGGACGGGTCATATAATCCGAAGTCTGCTGAGAATTTTTATGGCTCTTGGGAAGACGTTACAATTGGGTTTAAAAGTTTAGGAGAAATAAATAATTTAAAGAAAATTACGATTAGAGATTCGTTTAAAATAGTTGGAAACCCAAGGAATGAGTCAAGATATTATGGAATTGAAGACAAACCTGTGGTAAATAGGGAGTTAATAGATAGAACAATTAAAAAGATAAAAAGGAATGAAAAATGGTATCAATCTATTTTGAAAAAGGCAGAAACAAAAAATGTATCTGTTGAAAAACAATTGTATTTAGATGCATTATGGGATATCGATTATACACTTTCATCAAATACTGTAAAACCAGGGTTTTTTAGATTAAAGGTTAATGAAAAGATAAATGAAATTTTGGCTGATGAAAAATGGAGAAATCAAGTTGAAGAAAAAGCTAAATCAAATGGCCGAACATTAGAAGATCAAGCTTTAGTTGATGCAGAGTGGTCTATTAAACAAGCAGGATTATCAAAGCCTGTTAATAATAGGTTTAAGCGAAACCCAAGAATGGGAGAATATGAGTTTATGATTTTAGTTGTAAGTAAACAAGAATTGATAGAATTACCTGAAGGAATTTCAAACATTGGAGTACCCAATAAGCTATATGACGGATTCCTTAATCCTTTCTACTACTTTAATTCAGAAAAAGTAGAAGAAAAGGCAGATATCCTTGTCTATAAATTAGACAAAACAATTAAAGCCTCATTAAAATTAAATGGAGAGAAAGGAATTTATATTGATCCATTAAAGATTAGAAACCCCGCATACTCTCGAGAGTTTTATTCTGAAAAGGTAGGGGATAGCAAAAACCTTTATAATCACGCTCTGTACGAACAATATTTTCATGTTATTAATAGGGATTATAAGTTGCGAAATGTGCCATTAGCTGCAGATGTTGTTAATGAACCCTATGGTGTAAAGCGATATGAAACTAATAAAGCGATGTATCCTCTTGAGGATCGTGAAATTAAGCATACCAATATTTCGGAAGTACCCGGTAAAACAGTTTTTTACAATGATTCTATAGGCGCAATTCAATTAATAAACCCCGGAAGTCCTTCAGATTTTAAAAAGGAGAATACAGGAGTAAAGACAAGAGTTGGAGTAACATATGGGAAATATACGGCTAAAATAAAGTTTCCAAAAATTATAAATATCGAGAACGTTTGGAACGGTGTGACATGTGCTTTTTGGTTATTTAGTGAAGATATGAATGACTGGAACAAAAGGGATATTTGTACGGATATGGGGTACATGAAAAAAGGAGATAAGTCTAGTTCAAAAAATAGGTATGCTTATTCTACCTACAGCGAAATAGACATTGAAATTGTTAAGACTTCTAAACATTGGCCTCAATCATCTTATGGCGGAGTTGACGATTATCCTATTGATACACCTGGAGATAACTATAACTTGATGGTAACAACAACAAATTGGGATTTAGCCTGCAGAGATCCAAAAAACTTTGACCAAGGAGTAAGGCCATTAAAATTTGAAGATAAAACGTTTGAACTGCATAGATGGGATTATGGTTACCAAGCTCTTACTAGTAAGTTAGAATATCCTCACGATAAAACTGTAGGAGATGAGTTTTATTATCAGATTGATTGGAGACCAACTGAAATAATTTGGAGATTAGGTAAAACAAAAGAAGATATGGATGTAATAGGGTATATGAATTCTGATTATACTAAAATTCCGAATAATCAAATGATTGCAATTATTACACAAGAGTTTCATTACTCATTGTGGTGGCCTTTAGCTCCTTTTGATCAAAATAATGTGCCGTTCCCTAGTAAGGACATTAATGGATATGTATATTCTGTTGAAATTGAATAATATTGACGCTACTTTCTAGCCATAAATTCTGAGTCCAGCCTCAACATTTCTTCTGTGCTTATACCTTTGGCTTTTGCCTTTGCTTGAATGCTAGTGAACCATTTTGGATCTTTTTTTATTTGATTCGTCCAATAGGTTACTTTGTCATTAAAAGGCATTTGGTCATATTGCTCGGCCACGATAATGTCCTTGTTAAACCTTTCATCAAATCCATAAGGAAACATATGCAATGTTGCTTCAGTAGCCATTAATAAAATGACATTCTGCTTAAGCAATTCATCTTTTATATTGGTGTTTGCTACATCTCTCTTCTGTTTCACATTATTTATGTGCCGATCTTTAAAATAAAACCAATATTCATCAGTATTAAATATTTTGTTTGGTAGTCGGTCTGCAACCATACACCACCAATAACTATCACTAATGACAATAGTGTTTGGTTTGTTCTTCCCGTAACTAAAAAAGTTATAATTCGGATAAGGCATTTTTATATGTTCCAAGGGCCATAATAGATTCATTTGTTCTTCTATATCCCAATCGACTTTCTCAAGAGAATCAGATAGGTTTATGTTATTAAATTCAAAGTCCGGCATATCTATATTCCTGTCTTTTTCTATAAAGTGAATTATAGAATCTAATACCACTGATTTTGCATAAGAAGACCAATGCGTTCCAACTTTTGAATAAACCGGATATGGGAAATTCTTTTTCTGCATTTTGAAATAATCATTAAAATCTAAAAACCGAATATTTGACTCAGAAAGCAATTTTGAGTATGTATTATAATTAGAAGTTTTCGGGTTCTCTGGGTCATATTTATTTGGGATATACTCAGGTAAAAAACTCGCTTTCCCGGGAGCAAATGTTACAATTAGAGAGACTCCTTGTTTATCTAAAAAATCACTAATCTCTTGGAGGTTGTTAACTTTTTCTGATATTTTTTCTTCACCAATATAGTTTTGTCCTATATAGCCCAGTATATAAGATTCGATATAAAGGTAATCTTCCTTGCCAATGACAACTCCAGGGGCTGTGGTATGGTTCAGTAGAGAGTAGTCAATCTGGTTAGTTAATTTAATTAACCAAGGTTTGAAACCTATTTGCTCGTCAAAATAAAGATTTGTAGAGTCTTGAAAATTTGCACTAAACCAACTTTTTAGAGTTGGTTTAGGTCGTTCTTTAAACTTTGGATTAACCCCTGCTAAAGGATTAACCTCTATTATATTAAACGTGTATTGCAATATCGGCAGACAGAATAGTCCAAGAATAAGGAGGAATAATATTTTTTTCAAATTCATAATCTTAAAATCTGAAATAAATAAATGGATTAAAGTCGGACCTGACTATTGAGCCAACAGATATTAAAAATAGAACTGAACAAATTGTAAAAAACAACAAATGTTTTCTGTTATTGTATCTTTCAAAATAAACCATATCTTGAATTTTTTGACCTAGTTTACTAACAGTAAAAAAGCCAAATATAGTAGCAAGAGTAAATATTATATAAGTTTTAAAGTTTATGTGATAAAAAGAGGTCAGGTCAAATCTAAACATTGTTTTTAAAAATTGTAACGCTTCAGAAAACCCTTCAATACGGAAGAAAACCCAGCCAATTAGTACAATTAGAAATGTAAGTCCAACTCTAAATATATTTGGGATTTTTTCATAAAGTCTTAATAAAAAAACTCTCTCTAAAACAAGAAATAGGCCATGGTAAGCACCCCAGAAAATAAAATTCCATGATGCTCCATGCCATAGGCCAGAAGCTAAAAATACAAGCCATAAGTTAAAGTATAATCTCATTTTTGAATCGACCCGATTACCTCCAAGAGGAATATATAGATAGTTTCTCATCCAACTACCTAAGGTGATGTGCCACCTTCTCCAAAACTCAGTTATACTCCTAGATGAATAAGGGTTATTAAAATTCTCAGGAAATTTAAACCCAATCATTTGACCAATACCAATGGCCATATCTGAATATCCGCTGAAGTCAAAATAAATTTGGAAGGTATATGCAAGTATTCCAATCCAAGCACTAAATGAATCGAGATTGTTAAATTCGGTTGCAAATATCTCATCAGCAATACCCGCCATGTAGTTTGCTATCAAAACCTTTTTAGATAGGCCAAGAATAAACCGATACATACCAATCAATTTATTATCAATGGTTTCGTTTTCTTTTCTATCAGTAATCTGACCAGCTAAATCATGATATCTAATTATTGGCCCTGCAATTAGTTTTGGGAATAGAATAATATAGGTTTGATAGTCCCAAAAATTAGTTAGAGGTTTATGAACTCTTCTGTATACATCAAAAACGTAAGTTATTGTCTCGAAAGTATAAAAGGATATTCCAATAGGGAGAATAAGTTTTGCCCAAGCTATTTCGTTGTAACCGAATGTGCTCAGTGCGGCATTTAAATTATCAATAAAGAAGTTAGAATATTTAAAATAGATAAGTAAGCCTAAGTTTATTCCCACCGATATACTCAGCATTATTTTTCGATGCAAATCTGTTTTTGATCTGTCCATCCACTTTACTAAATGAAAGTCGATAAATGTAGATCCTAGAATAACAAATAGAAATTTAGGTGCTCCCCAACTATAAAATAAGCAACTAAATACTAAGATTACAATATTTTTATACTTATCGTGAGCGAAATAATAAGTTATTAGAAATATTGGGAGAAATATGAGAAGAAAAATTGTACTACTAAATACCATCTAAATCACATATTATATTTTATGATGCAATAAATAGCTCTAAAACCATCCTTCCATCCAATCTTTTTACCTTCCTCATAAGTTCTTCCGTAATATGAAATGCCTACTTCATAAATCCTAATATTTTTGATTTTGGAAAGTTTTGCAGTAAGTTCTGGCTCAAAGCCGAACCTTTTTTCTTTTAAGTTTAGTCCTTTTGCAATATCACTTTTAATAAGCTTATAACAAGTTTCCATATCTGTTAAATTCAGATTTGTAAACATATTTGATAGGAAGGTTAAGAATTTATTCCCGATTGAATGCCAAAAAAACAATATTCTATGTGGGTTACCACCCATAAACCGAGAGCCATAAACCACATCAGCATTTCCTTCCACAATTGGTTTTAGCAGATTGTTGTATTCCCTAGGGTCGTACTCTAAGTCAGCATCTTGAACAATCAAATAATCTCCAGTTGCAAGTTCAATGGCTTTATGAATTGCAGCGCCTTTTCCTTGATTGGTTGGTTGGTTGAATAATTGGATACCCATTTCAGGGTTTAGTTTGGCATAAGCCTCTATAGCTTCCTCTGTCTTATCTGATGAACAATCATTCACGATTATTATCTCTTTTGTCATTTCACCAATTAAATCAACCCCTTTTACTTTATCAAGAATAAGGTGTATTGTTTTGGCTTCGTTATAAGCCGGAATCAAGATAGAAAGAACAGTCACCATAGTTACAATAGTAGTTGTTAAATAAAGTATTTCACAAAGAAAGCAGATTTATTTGGATTGTTACCTTTAAAAAAATGATTTTACATATCACAAAGCATAAAAGTAAATCGGAAGAATGGTAACTTCTAGGGTGTTTTTTTGTTTTTAATTTTTCTATGGTTAATTATATACTCCACATTTCGTTTTATATTCTCCTCAAAAGTAATTTTTCTCTCTTTCGCTTGTTTTTTTAATTTATCCAACCATTTTGGGTTATTATACATATTGGTGATTATTTCATTAAATTCTTCGTAATAACCTCCCTCTCCTTGCAATGCTTTATAAAAAGCAATATTCTTTATTACAGAGTCCTGACTAAGATTTAATTGTTTTAAAGCTTTTGGACTTATTTTAGGAGAATTTTCTTTTTTAGATATGACATTATAAATCAAATTAGCATCGCTTTCTACTGAGACTCTTGCTGTGAATAATTTATATAATTGATGAATAAACTTGTAACCAACATATTTGGTGTTTTGCTCTGTCATTTCAATTATAACGATATCTGTTGTTTCTAATTCGGTTTTTAGATTTAAATAACTTGGTTTTACTTTGGCAGATCTAAGATTTAGAGGCCATTCTATTTTTTTGTTGTAAAAATAAAACTTAGAAGACCTATCAAAAACTTCATTAAATGTGTTATTAAAGTTTACAAAGCTTTGAAAAAAGCTATCACCTACTCCGATAAGTTTTGGTTTTTTTGATTTACTCCGTTAACTATCACTTTAGGGTAATGAAGCGTTTCTTCTGATTCAAAAAACAACAAATTCATTGATTCCCCAATGTCATAATCTGTAAATCGATAATCTTTGACGGTTTTATTACCCGGTAATAATTCAATTTTAGGAAGCTCTACGTCAATTGTTGAATGATTGATATATTGAAATAAATTTTTGGTAACGTGAGCGACTGTATTTCCTGACCAATGAACCCCAAACTTTGGGAATATAGGATATTCAATTGAACCTTTCTTCTCTAAAAGTATTTTTTTAAAATCGATATAATCTACTTTGTACTTTTTACAGCTTTCAATAAATTGCTTGTAATTATTGTTATTGCTAAGCTGCGATTTATAATAATTGGGTAATTGGTTAATATTAAAAGAAGGTTTCCCAGGGGCAATTAAAAAAAACAGTTTAATCCCTCTTTTTTCTAAAGAATCTTGAACAAACTTCGCCATTCTCATCGTGTTATCTATTGAATCTAAAGGTACCAGGTCCTCTCCAATTAAAGATTTAACATAGTGCGTAGGCATTATTGTTCCATTTTCAGTAACAAACAAACCTTTTGAAGAAGGACTGTTCAAAAGGCTATACTGAAATTGATTTATTAGTCTAATTGCTGTTGATTTTAGTGGGTTTTTTATCTTTAAATCACTTTCTGTATCTTTTTGATATGTTGATTTACTCCAACTCTCAAAAGACAATAAAGTCTTTTTGGGCTTTTTTCTTGTAAACGCTCCCTTTAATGGTTTTTGTTCTATTATCTTAAAGCTCTTTTGTAAGTGCGGGAAAGCAATAATTACAATGAACAAGAGGTACAATATTTTTTTAATCAACTTGCTCAAAATCTAAAATAGATAAATGGATTAAAATCTGATTTAATAATAGATGAGATACATAGGATAATTAATAGGAAACTAATTGTACCTTTTAAAATTGTAGAGATATTACCAATTGAATTTATGGTCTGAGTATATTTTTTATTAATCATAGGAATATTTGATCCAAACCCAATAATAAAGCAAACTACTATTGTTCTTAACTCGAGCGGACTGCAATGTTGAATCAGCGGACCAAAATCAAAAGCAAAAAGTACTTTATAAAAGACAAATACTTCATTTATATTTTCTATCCTGAACAAAACCCAACCAATCATTACAATGAAAAAAGTAAGGGTTACACGAAAAAACACACCAATTTTACTGGTAATCCTTCCATATAAAGTTCTGTCTAAGATTAAGAATACACCATGAAAAGCACCCCACAATACGAAATTCCAAGAAGCTCCATGCCATAAGCCCGAGATTAAGAATACGAACCATAAATTAAAATATAGACGGCTTTTACTGTCTACTTTATTTCCACCCAATGGGATATAAATATACTCTCTCATCCAAGTTCCGAGTGTAATATGCCACCTTCTCCAAAATTCAGATATACTTTGAGAAATGTATGGACTGTTAAAGTTTTCTGGGAATTTAAATCCCATAATTCGGCCTAATCCAATAACCATATCAGAATATCCTGAGAAATCAAAATAAATTTGAAAGGTATAGCATAATAAACCAAACCAAGCTACACTAGAGTCCAGCGTTTCTATTGGAATATTAAAGATTCTATCTGCTTGAAAACCTAAGGTGTTTGCTATTAATACCTTTTTACCTAAACCTATCGAGAAGCGGTATACACCATAAATCTTATCATTGTAGTCGTTTAACTTTCTGTTTGTTATTTGTGAAGCAATTTCTTTATATCTAACAATAGGTCCGGCTATAAGCTGTGGGAATAACAGAATATATAAAGTTTAGTCACTTACCTTTTTTAATGGTTTAGCTTCATTGCGGTAAATATCTACAATGTAGCTAATTTTTTGAAAGGCGAAAAAGCTTAACCCAATGGGTAATACAATTTTTTCCCAGCTTATAATTGGGTTCTCTGATTCAGAAAAAAGAAGATTTATATTTTCAATAAAAAAGTTTGAATATTTAAAATACAGCAGTAGTATTAGGTTCTGAGTGACACCAACTGCAGCAATCCACCATCTTCTTTTATTTTCAAACTTTACTATAGATTTTGCGACGACAAAGTCTAATAAAATTGACCCAATTGCGATGTAAACAAAGTTTGGAGCTCCCCAAGCGTAAAATATAACACTTGCAATAAGTATTATATAATTCTTAAATGATTTATCAATTAAATGATATGTAATTAAAAATATTGGGAGAAAATAGGTTAGGAAAACTAGGCTGCTGAAGACCAAACTGTATTGTTTTATTTTGTAAAATAAATAGTCTAAATCTTCATCTCTGGAATCTCTCCTTCTACTATTAGTGTCCCTTCTGTGGCTGCTTTTATTTCTTCAACACTAACTCCAGGGGCTCTTTCTAAAAGTTTAAAACCTTTTTCGGTAACTGAAAGTACAGCAAGGTTGGTAACAATCTTTTTCACACAGTTAACACCGGTTAAAGGGAGTGAGCATTTCTTTAAAAGTTTAGACTCTCCGGCTCTATTAGTATGCATCATTGCAACAATAATATTATCTGCAGATGCTACTAGGTCCATTGCTCCGCCCATGCCTTTTACCATTTTACCTGGTATTTTCCAATTGGCAATATCTCCGTTTTCTGATACTTCCATTGCACCAAGCACAGTTAATTGTACTTTTCCTCCACGAATCATTGCAAAGCTCATAGCTGAATCAAAAAATACAGATCCAGGCATAGTGGTAATTGTCTGCTTACCTGCATTAATCAAATCTGCATCAATATTTTCTTCAGTTGGGGAAGGCCCCATTCCTAACAAACCATTTTCAGACTGTAAGGTAACATCTATACCTTCAGGAATATAATTGGCAACCAATGTTGGAATACCTATACCCAGATTTACGTACCAGCCGTCTTCCAATTCTTGAGCTATTCTTTTTGCTATCTCATTTTTTCCTATCATTTCTTCAGTATTATGAGTTAGAAATTGTTCGTTGTTCAATTCGCTTCTCGTATGCCTCTCCTTTAAATATTCGATGCACAAAAATTCCAGGTGTATGAATCTCATTTGGGTCCAATTCTCCTGTTTCAACTAATTCTTCAACTTCAGCAATGGTTACCTTACCCGCTGTTGCCATTACTGGATTAAAATTTCTTGCTGTTGCTTTAAAAATTAAATTTCCTTTAGTATCACCCTTCCAGGCTTTTACAATTGCATAATCTGCTACTAATGCATTTTCTAAAACATACATTTTCCCGTCATATTCTCTGGTCTCTTTACCTTCAGCTACTTCTGTACCATAACCAGCAGGTGTAAAAAAGGCAGGAATTCCAGCACCGCCTGCTCTACATTTTTCTGCAAGTGTTCCTTGAGGTGTTAATTCAACTTCTAATTCACCACTCAACATTTGCCTTTCAAATTCAGCATTTTCGCCAACATAGGAAGAAATCATTTTTTTGATTTGCTTATTCTGTAATAAATAACCCAAGCCGAAATCATCAACACCCGCATTATTAGAAATACAAGTTAGGTTAGTAATTTCAGGTTTGTTAGACAAGGCAGCAATGCATTTTTCTGGAATTCCACACAAGCCAAATCCTCCTAACATAAGAGTCATTCCGCTTTCTATTCCTTCTATTGCATCTTCAGCATTTTCGTATACTTTTTTCATAGCTTAATTATTCAAAATTTGGAGGCTCAGTGCTTCCAGGTGCATCAAAAATTCCAGTATTTTCATATTTATCACAATCAATTTCAATCCTTAAAGGATTCTCAGGCTTTTCAAAATCTTTTTTTGAAATTTCAATCGTCGAATCCGCATAAATTTTATTCATATAGTATCCGTAAATAGGAAGACCTGTATTAGCCCCTTGTCCATAGGTAATAGATGAAAATCTAACGCTTCTGTCTTCGGCTCCGACCCACACTCCAGTGACTAAATCAGGCGTTACTCCAATAAACCAACCGTCCGATTGGTTTTGGGTCGTTCCTGTTTTTCCCGCCATTGGATATTTAATACCTGCATACGGCCTTTTTTCAGTTTTAGGAAAAGTAATTCTAATACCTGAACCAGCTACATTTTTATTTTTTAATTTACTGTAATTATAACCGACAACACCTTTCAGCATGTCAAGAACTGCATAAGCCTTTTCTTCTGTTAATACTTCATTAACTTTTGGAATATATTCGGCGATTACGTTACCATCTTTATCCTCTATACGAGTTAAGTATATGGGTTCTATCCAAGAACCTTTGTTGGCAAATGTGGAAAGAGCACCTACCATTTCATAAACGGAAATATCAGCCACCCCAAGAGCTAGAGAGGGGACAGTATCTAATGGTGCGGTTACTCCCATTTGCCTGGCCTTTCTAATTACCGGATTAATTCCAAACTTATCTATTAACCTTGCTGTAACTGTGTTTAAAGAATTTGCAATCCCAAATTTTAAATTAACCATGCCGCCATATTCTCCGCCAGCATTCTTTGGTGTCCAGTCTTTTAATATTCCAAACCTTCCCTTTTTTACAGTATATAATGTGTTAGGCATTTCATAACAAGGAGAGTAGCCTTCGTCAATTGCAGCAGAGTATACAAACGGTTTAAATGTAGAACCTACTTGTCTTCTACCTTGTCTTACATGATCGTAAGCGAAATATTCAAAATTAATTCCTCCTACCCAAGCTTTGATATAACCGGTATGCGGATCCATAGACATCATTCCACTTTGTAAAAAACTTTTATAGTATCGGATTGAGTCCATGGGACTTAAAGTTGTGTCAATTTTACCTTTCCAAGAAAAGACTTGCATTTTAACAGGTTTATCAAAAGCAGCCCAAACGGAATCTTCTGAATGAATTTGAGTGTCATGACCACAATCGTCTGCCGTACAATGAACGAAATCTAAACCATCAATACTTGTTTCTTCCAAAATTCTCCCTCTTCTTCCGCAGTTCGAGCATTGCTTGCCTGTCATTATTAAAAAGCGCTCACTTCTTCTTACAGCTGCCTTCAAAATATTATCAGCTTGCTTTTTAGAGATGTCTGATGAAAAAGGGTTGTTCTTCCTACGTTTAAGATTATTGAAGAAATCTTCTTGTAATTCGTGGCTCAAGTGCTCTTTTACAGCATATTCAGCGTACTCCTGCATTTTATAGTTTAGTGTTGTAAATATTCTTAGTCCGTCTTTATAAAGATTATATGGTGTTTCGCCACCGTCTTTACTCAGTATAAAATTCCCGTCGTTATCCTTTTCAGAGAATATTCTTTTTAAGTCAGATCGCAATATCTCTCTAAAATAGGGAGCTATTCCATCTCTGTGGTCAACCTTTGAGTAATTTAATACAAGGGGTAGAGCTATTAAGCTATCCAATTTCTGTTGGTTTATAACTCCATTTCTTTTCATCTGACCTAGAACGGTATTTCTTCTATCAAATGTTCTATCTACAAATCTTATCGGGTTATATAATGATGGATTTTTTAGCATGCCAACCAAACAGGCGGCTTCTTGAATATTTAATTCATTCGGCTCTTTACCGAAATATACTTTAGCTCCAGATTTAATTCCAACCGCATTATTGATAAAATCAAATCGATTAAAATACATAGCAATTATTTCTTCCTTTGTGTATCTGCGTTCTAGTTGAGCAGAAATAATCCATTCCTGCATTTTTTGCTTTAGTCTGCCCCATCCAGAACCTGGTGTGCCAGAAAATACCATTTTTGCTAATTGCTGCGTAATTGTGCTTGCTCCACCATTTCTCCCAAGATTAATAACAGCTCTAACTAATCCTCTAATGTCAATTCCAGAATGGTCTCTATATCGTTCGTCTTCTGTTGAAATAATTGCATCAACTAGGTGTGGAGAAAGGCCCTCAAACTGAACATTAACCCTATTTTGATAAAAATACTTTCCTAATATTTTACCATCAGAAGTGTAAACTTCTGTTGCTAAATTACTTTGAGGGTTTTCTAATTCTTCAAAAGTTGGTAAAGAGTTAAATCCTACCAAGGCATTTGCAGCAGCAAATAGCATAAAAATAAAAATACTTGTAGGAATAATAACTGCTAGCCAAAAGAGTAACACTAACTTTTTATAGCTTTTCTTTTCTTTACTCAAACCTTATTTTTTAATCTTTTCTACTCTAATTCCTATATCAGTCACATTATCGAGCCTTTCATCTCGCATTGCTTGTTCTATCTCAACTAAATATTCCCCCGTTTCAGGAAATTTAAATTGCTCTTTAAATTTAAACTGATAATCATAAATGTCTCCAATGCTTTTACCCATCCAACGCCCCTTATTATCTGCCAAAATCATTTGAGCAGTATCTTTTGCTATTTTCCCGTTCGGACTTTTTATTCTCGTGAAAAGATACAAGTTTTTGTATGGGTAATCGCCTGCATGTCTGAAATTTATGTAAAAATTATGCGCCTGAGTGGAATCCTCAACTTCGAATAAGAATTGAGCATTTTGAGCTCGGTTCCAAATTCCCTGCTCTATTTTAAGATTCTCCTCATAAACAAGATTAGAATCACAAGCCATTAAAAACAATGGTATTAAAAAAAGTAATTTACTTCTTTGCATTGTTAGTTGGCTTTTTTCGATTACGGTTGTTGCTTCTTCTTTTTTTGTTGTTGTTATTTCGATTTCTATTCTTTTTATTTTGCTTATCAAATCGAGTTAAGTCATCCTGACCAACAACATTTTCATATTCGGGTTTCTTTTCAATAACTACATCACTAAAGTCTTTTAACTGATCTACTTTTTGATCTTTTTTATTGGCTTCTATGATTTCATTTACTCTTTTTAAAGATAACTCAATAAATTCATACGGCTCGTCGCGATAAGAGTACCACATTTTATTGCCGAATATGTCCATTTTTTGAAAGAAAGCATCACCTTTTTTAGTTTTTAGCTTCTTTTTTGTGTCTGGGAATTTTTTTAATTCATCAACATAAACATCCAATTCGTAGTTAAGGCAGCATTTTAGCTTACCGCACTGACCAGCAAGTTTGGTTGGGTTCAGCGATAATTGCTGATACCTTGCTGCTGAAGTGGAAACTGACCTGAAATCAGTAAGCCAAGTAGAGCAACATAGCTCTCTACCGCAAGAACCAATTCCCCCTAGTCGGCTAGCTTCTTGTCTCATGCCGATTTGCTTCATTTCAATTCTAATCTTGAATGCATCAGCAAGTTTTCGAACTAAATCTCTAAAATCAATTCTTTCATCAGCTGTATAGTAGAAAATTGCTTTACTTAAATCACCCTGATATTCAACATCAGAAATTTTCATTCTTAAATCGAGTTCATTGGCAATTTGTCGAGCTTTCAACATGGCGTCTGTTTCTTTGGCTCTGCCACTTTGCCATTTTTCAATATCGTTTTCAGTTGCTTTTCGGTGAACCTTTTTTATATCCTCAGATTTAGGAAAAATATTTTTCTTTTGCATCTGCAAGCGAACTAATTCTCCAGACAATGAAACAATACCGATGTCATACCCCGCAGTCGCTTCAACAGCAACAGTATCTCCCTCAAAAAGAGATAAGTCATCTGTTTTCCTAAAAAATTCTTTTCGCCCGTTTTTAAATCGAACTTCCACGCAATCAAAAGCTTTTTGATTGGCAGGCAATTCCATATTAGAAAGCCAATTGAATATTGTTAATTTATTGCATCCGCCATTACCACAACTTCCATTTTTGTTGCAGCCAGCCGGGACGCCTCCTCCCTTGTTAGTGCATGTTGCACAGCCCATATCTTGAAAATATATTTGCAGTAAGCAAGCCTACTGTAAAGTTAAACATAAAGGACTTTAAAAGTCCAGCCTTACAAATGTACGTTTTTGACGTGTAACAAATTGGCAAACTTCATAGACAAATCCATGAATAAAATCTTTGAATAGGCATTTCTGCTAATATGCTGATATGCTTCGTTCAAAATTTCGCTCATTGGCAATACATTCCTGGCATGTACAAAGGGTGCGAAGTTTCCAACAAACTTTTCTTCCTCGCCAAAAAACTGCTGAAACTCTTTGCCTGCATAATTTCGAAGTATTCCCTCTCTCATCAAATCTATTGCATATAAAACGAAGCGTTTTCGTTTTTCTCTTCCAACACTCGAAGCAGAAATCTCCTCAACCCATTGGTTTATTCCTTGAATATCTGCTTTGTAACAAACTCTCATCCATGTTTGAAATTGCTTAAAAAAGTACTGATCCTCTTCTTCTTTCTCTAACTTGCTTTTAGCAAAATTGTAGTCCCCCATTGCTAATTTTGAAACCTTATCTGCCATTTCAGAACTACTAAACTCAGTTAGTTTGTTCGCCAAAATTGGCTGCTCAATAGGAGGTACACGTATAATTTGTGTTCTTGATGTTATTGTTTTTAATAACTGTTCCTCATCTTCTGCAATTAACAGAATAATTGTTTTATCTGTTGGTTCTTCAATTAGTTTTAGCAACTTGTTCGAAGCGTCAGCATTCATTGCTTCTGCTCTAAAAATCAATTGAATTTTAAATTCAGACTCATATGGCTTTAAGCTTAGTTTTTTTATGATTTTTTTACTTTCATCAACTCCAATAAATCCCTGCTTGTTTTCAGTTCCTAGTTTTCTGCTCCAGTCATCAATATCAAAATACGGGTTTTCTAAAAACAATTCTCGCCACAATGGTATAAAGTCATCTGAAACAGGTTTTGATTTTATGTGGTCATTGGTATTAACAGGGTAGGTAAAATGTAAATCTGGGTGAACTAGTTTTTCAAACTTGACACAAGATTTACAAATACCACAGGAATCGTTCTCTTTTTTATCTGTACAACAAATAAATTGAGCGTAAGCAATAGCTAAAGGTAAAGTACCAAAACCAGTTTTGCCTAAAAATAATTGAGCATGACTAATTCGTTGATTTTTCACCGTATCTATTAGTCGATTTTTTAATTTCTCTTGACCTATTATTTTGCTGAATAACATGGCTCAAATTTAATCTAAAAGTTTAGTGATTTCTATTTCGATTCAATAGGATGATAATATTATTTTTGTTGTCCATTCTAAATAAAAACAAGCAATGCAAAACATAAGCACCTATGACTTTAGTGGCAAGAAGGCAATGGTTAGAGTAGACTTTAATGTTCCTCTAAACGATAAGTTTGAGATTACTGATGAAACAAGAATAAATGCAGCTATTCCAACAATTAAACAAATAATTAAAAATGGAGGAGCAGCAATTATTATGTCTCATCTTGGCCGACCAAAGGGCGAAGCGAGTGAAGAGTTTTCTTTAAAACATATTTTAAAAGCATTAAGCCAAAAGCTAGAGGTTGAGGTAAAGTTTGTTTCAGATTGCATTGGTGAAGGTGTAAGTAAAGCAGCTTTAGAATTAAAGAGTGGAGAGGTTCTTTTATTAGAAAACCTTAGGTTTTACAATGAGGAAACAAAAGGAGATCCAGCTTTTGCAAAGAAGTTAGCAGACCTTGCTGATGTTTATGTAAATGATGCATTTGGAACTGCTCATAGAGCTCATGCTTCTACCGCTATTATTGCTTCATATTTTAACGAAGAAAAAATGTTCGGATTTGTAATAGAGGACGAATTAGAAGCTGTAAAACAGGTAATTGAGAAAAACGAAAGACCGTTTACTGCAATTATGGGGGGAGCAAAAATATCGGACAAGATTTTACTTATTGAACAAATGTTAGATAAAGTTGACAACTTGATTGTTGGTGGTGGTATGAGTTATACTTTCTTTAAGGCGCTGGGCGGAAATGTTGGAAGTTCATTGGTTGAGGAAGATAAGTTAAACTTGGCAAAAACGATATTGGATTTAGCGAAGGAGAAAAATGTAAACCTTTGTTTGCCGGCTGATTCTGTTATTTCTTCTGAGTTTAGTAATTCTGCTAATCAGGCAACGGAAGAAAACACCAATATTTCAGACGGCTGGATGGGACTAGATATAGGACCTAAAGCAATAGAAGATTTCTCTGAAATTATTATGAAATCAAAAACCATAATGTGGAATGGACCTATGGGGGTTTTTGAGATGTCTAGTTTTGAGAATGGAACTAAAAGCATTGCCGAAGCCATTTCAAGGGCAACAAAAAACGGAGCTTACTCATTGATCGGAGGGGGCGACTCAGCAGCTGCAATAACCAAGTTTAATTTAACAAATGAAGTAAGCTATATTTCTACCGGAGGTGGAGCATTATTAGAATTTCTTGAAGGAAAAGAATTACCTGGGATAAAGGCAATTATGGATTAATAAAACTTGAATTTTAATGAAGGTCACAATTTTTTTGTGGCCTTTTTTATTGAATAAACTCTTCTTGAATTTCATCAATTTTATCAAGGCTAACCTCGTTAAGTAAGGGTCTTATAGGTTCAGCAATCATTTTAATAGGGGAATATAGAAGGGTTTTTTCTTCAATATTTTCTTCAGTAAAATGAAATCTTGAATTTAAATTTTCAAAAAAGAATAATGCGAAACTTAATATGATTGCATATTTAATTAGGCCAAATACAAGCCCCAATAAACGATTGACAAAGCCAAGAGCAATTATTTTTAGCATTTTATCAATGGCTTTACCCAAAATAAAAACACCAATTACTATTCCTATAAATGTTACTAAAAAGCTAATTAGGCCAATCCAATTACTTGCAATTTCAAAAGAAGAATTTAAATAGTCGGCCGTAACATCTGAGAACTTTACCGCCCCGTATATTCCAAGAATTAAAGCCACGATTGAAGCAAGCTCTAATACCAAGCCTTTTTTAAACCCAATGAATGCTCCCCAAATTAGTGGTAAGGCCAAAATAATATCTAGATACTCTATTTTCATTTCAGACGCTAAACTATAATTAATTTTGCACTCGATGGATATAGAATTTCAAAAAAAGTGGGATGGGCTTCAGCAAAAGATGAAAGCTCGATTCGGAGAAGAATTAGATGTGCAATCTATTCTATTTATTATAGGACTTCAGGAGCTTGGAAAAAATGCAACTAAGTTTACAAAAGACCAAAAAATAGAAGTGATGCATGTGGCAGTTTGTTCTTTGCTAGAACCTTATGGCTATTATGATTTTGAAGGAAGAGATCAAGATGACTGGCCGCATTGGTCCGTTTCTCAGAAGTTGCCTAATCTAGATACTATTCAACAAGAACAGCTTATTAAACAAAGTATTGTGGAGTATTTTGAGGAGTCTTAGCGATAAATCAACTTTCTTTCGAATACATTATCCTCATTTCTTTTTAATCTTTTTGTCTCTAATAATACACTAGTAGAGTCTACTTTTGTATTGCCGTTATAAACCGCCGCATCTACTAAAATAGTATTATCAAATTCGAAAAACACCTTACCAAAAGCATCTGTTCTTGAAGAATCTAATGCTTGGGGATTTACTGCTCCAAAAATTGCCCCATCTACAGTAAGCTTAACCTTTGCTCTACTTACTGGGGTATTTAAAGTATCTACAACTGTAATCTCCAATATGGGAGAAATTTCTTTTTTACAAGAAGTAATCAAAACACTAGTAATTACTACAAAAAGAAGGTTTAATTTTTTCATATTTTTGCCAAATCAAAAAGATTAGATAATCCACAAACTTAACTATATTTTGAACAAAAAAGTATTTGGCTTTTTCTTCGCAATGTTTTGCATTCTTGTAAGTGTAAGAGCACAACAAATTGTTAGAATGGAAACTACTCACGGTACCATCGACTTTATTTTATACGACGAAACGCCTAAGCATAAATCTAATTTTATGAAGCTTGTTTCAGAAGGGTACTACGACGGCTTGTTGTTTCATCGAGTTATTCCAAATTTTATGATCCAAGGAGGCGATCCAGAATCTAAAAATGCGAGTTCTACAAGAGGATTGGGAAATGGTGGTCCCGGTTATACTTTGAGCGCGGAAATAAAATCACAATTTATTCATAAAAAAGGTGCTCTTGCTGCTGCGAGACAACCTGATAATGAGAACCCAAAGTATAGAAGTAACGGGTCTCAATTTTATTTTGTCCAGGGAAGTGTTTACCCGAGGAAGTACCTAACAAGATTTGAAGAGAAAAACGGAATTACTTACACTGAGAAACAAAAAATAGATTACGAAACGCTAGGGGGAACACCTCACTTAGATGGACTTTATACTGTATTTGGTGAAGTAATTAGAGGGCTCGATGTTTTAGAGAAAATTTCTAAGGTAAAGACCGGAAGGGGAGACAGACCTATTGAAGATGTAAGAATTATTAGCGTAAAATTGATATAAGGGATGCTAGAAAGAGCAAAAAAGTTATTGGAAGAAACTAAAGCATTTGCCGAGAAGGATGCCGCCAAGATTGAAGAGTTTAGAATAAAAGTCCTTGGCTCTAAAGGAGAGTTAAAGAAGTTATTTGCTGAATTTAGGGATGTACCCGCTGAGCAAAAGAAGGAATTTGGTTTAGTCTTAAATGACCTAAGAGAAAAAGCAGAAGCCAAAGTAGCTGAGCTAAAGGCAAGTATTAATTCTTCTGGATCTACTGAGGGTTTTTCTTCTGAAGATTATACACGCTCTTCAAATCTTAAAGAACTAGGAAGTCGCCACCCGATTTCTATTGTTAAAAATGAAATCATTGAAATTTTTAAAAGAATTGGGTTTTCTGTTTCAGAAGGTCCTGAAATTGAAGATGATTGGCACAATTTTTCAGCATTAAACTTTCCACCTGAACACCCTGCAAGAGATATGCAGGACACTTTTTTTGTGGAAAAAGATCCTGATATTGCTTTAAGAACACATACCTCATCAGTTCAAGTAAGAGTAATGGAAAACTCTGAACCACCAATTAGAACAATTTCTCCAGGGAGAGTTTATCGAAATGAAGCAATTTCTGCTCGAGCACACTGTTTTTTTCATCAAGTTGAGGGCTTATATATTGATAAAAATGTTTCTTTCGCTGATTTGAAACAAACACTTTTGTTTTTTGCTCAGGAAATGTTTGGTAAAGAAACCAAGATTAGGCTTAGACCGTCTTATTTCCCTTTTACTGAGCCATCTGCTGAAATGGATGTTTCATGCAGCATTTGTTCTGGTAAAGGCTGCAATGTATGTAAGTATACAGGTTATTTAGAAATATTAGGCTGTGGTATGGTTGATCCGAATGTTTTAGAAAACTGTGGTATCGATAGTAAAGAATATACTGGTTTTGCTTTCGGCATGGGTGTAGAAAGGATCACACAACTAAAATATAACGTGAATGATTTGCGATTATATTCTGAGAACGATAAAGAGTTTTTAGATCAATTTAAGAGTTCGTATTAGAGAAAACTCCAATCGTATTTATCCAGGTCAAGAAGGCAGTTCTCTAATAGGTCTATTGATGCTTGAATATCTGATTTGTCTGCCATTTCAATAACTTGATGTAAATGTCTCGTTGGAATTGAAACAGCCCCAGAAATAGCTCCTCCGTCGTTCATTCGTTGAATACCTGCTGTGTCTGTTCCACCAGCTGTCAAAATTTCTGGTTGCCACTTAATTTTATGCTTGTTTGCAGTTTCCTTCATAAACTCAACCATTCTGTAATCTGAAATAGTAGAAGCATCCATTATTTTTATGGCAGTTCCTTCTCCTAAGCAAGTTATTTTTTCATGAGCCTGCGCTCCTGGAACATCATATGCAATGGTAGTATCGAGTCCGAATCCAAAATGCGGCTGAATATCCATTGAGGAAACATTAGCACCTCGAATACCTACTTCCTCTTGGACTGTGAATACGCCGTACAGGTCAAAAGGAACCTCTTTGTCTTTAAGAGCTCTAAGCGTCTCTATTAAAATAAATACAGAAACCCTATTGTCAATAGATTTGCAGTTGACACAGTTTCCCATTTCAATTAATTCCCCTGCGCGAGTAATTGGGTTGCCGATTTCAATTACTTCTTCAACCTCTTTTTTGCTCAGTCCTAAATCAATAAAATAGTCTGTTGTTTTAGGGTTTTTAGTTCTTTCTTCAGCAGACATTACATGAATAGGTTTTGCACCCATTACGCCCATAACATCTTTTTTCCCATGAATAATTACTCGCTGAGCGGTTAATGTCTTAGGGTCAAAACCTCCTAGTGTATGAAATCGAACAAATCCATTGTCGTCAATATGAGTTACAATAAAACCTATTTCGTCCATGTGTGCACCTATCATTACCTTTTTAGGGTTTTTACCCTTTTTTATGGCGTACACATTACCCATATTGTTGACTTTTATTTCATCAACAAGTGGGCTTACTTCTTTAATTATGAACTCTCGAATTCTTTGTTCGTAACCAGGAGCTCCTGCAACTTCACAAATTTCCTTTAATAGGCTAACATTGACTGGCATAGCTAAATTTTTGATTCAGGCGAAAATAATAATTTATTTGAATTCAACCACTTACAATAAAGGTTCTAAAGAAAATAATACTATTTATTCGACATAACTCATCTTTAACATATTCGATTGCCCTTTCGAATTAATAGGCATACTTGCGATATTAATAATCAAATCCTTTTCAGATAAATAATTTGATTTTTTAAGAAGGTATTTAATGTCTGCTATAGTATGGTCTGTGCTGACAAATTTATCATAATAAAAACCTTGAACCCCCCACACTAAACTTAACTTATTGAGTAAGGAGTGATTTCCTGTAAAGGCAAAAATTCCAGCTCGAGGTCTAAAACTACTAATTTTAGCTGCCGTATAACCCGAGTGAGTCATAGTTACTATTGCATTAGCTTCTGTTCTTTGAGACAGTCTGCAAGCATTATAGCAAATTGAGTCTGAAATAAACCTTGATTCGTTTAGTTCAGGTGGAAACTCCCTATGATAAATCTGATCCGTTTCTTCAATTTGCTCAATAATTTTTGTCATTGCTTTTATAACCTCAACAGGGTAAGCTCCAACTGAAGTTTCGGCACTTAACATTACGGCATCCGCCCCATCTAATACAGCATTTGCAACATCAGTAACTTCAGCTCTTGTTGGACTTATGCTAGTTATCATACTCTCCATCATTTGAGTTGCTATTATTACCGGTTTTGCTGCATGTAAACATTGTTTAACAATTTCTTTCTGCAATAATGGTACTTGTTCCATAGGTATTTCAACGCCTAAATCTCCTCTTGCGACCATAATAGCGTCAGTCTTGTCTATAATGTCTGTAATTTCATCTATAGCTTCGGGCTTTTCAATCTTAGCAATAACTCTTGACGATTTTCCTTCATCTTGGATTATATGCTTTAGTTCAATAATGTCACGTGCAGTTCTTACAAAGGATAAACCAATCCACTCAAAGTCATGACTTAGGGCAAAGTCCAAGTCAGCTCTATCTTTTTCTGTTAAACTAGGTAATGTAATTTTAGTTTGTGGGAGGTTTACTCCTTTGTTAGAAGACAAGAAACCACCATTTAGGAAAACTCCTTTTACTTCAGATTTTTTGTCGGTCGAAACAATTTTAACTCTTAGTTTCCCATCATCAATAAGTATGATTTCGTCAATATTTACATCGTTAGCAAAATGAGCATAGCTCATGTATACCTTAGTTGCTGAGCCAACTACTTTTTCATTGGTAAAACAAATCTCATCACCTTTTTTTATTTCAACCTTTCCGCCATCAATTTCACCTATTCTAATTTTTGGACCCTGTAAATCACCTAATAAGGCAATGTGAAGTGACTTTTCTTTGTTTATTTCACGAACTCTATTGATTACCTCTAAATGGTCTTCATATTTTCCATGAGAAAAGTTGACTCGAATAACATTTACTCCTTCGTTGATAATTTTAAGTAGCATTTCCTTGCTTGATGTGGCAGGCCCCACAGTTGCCACTATTTTAGTTTTTTTATTTGTCTTCATCTTAAAATATTAAGTTCTGTTTTGATTTTAGCTCATCTACTTCAATAATTGAGCAAGCTAATATCGGTTTAAGTTGGTTTAGTTTTTTCTTTAGGCTATCACGCTCTGAATCTCTATAATGGCCTTTAATAAGAAAAAAGTAATCACATTTTTCCTCAGGAATCAGCATTCCAGCATCGCTTCTATTGCCAATTAAAAAGTATTCCAATTGGTTTTCCTCTTCAAAATACTTAAAGAAAGAATGTTCCTGAACAACACTGTTTAATTGTACAGTAAAGTTTTCTTCTTTTGTGAGGTCAAACCCAAATTCCTGATTTAATGCCCAGCATAAACGGTAATCCTTCGCATGACTGAATATACCAATAAGCTGGAAATCAAAATCTTCTTCTATTTCTAATGTAAATTTAGCCATTCAATTCTTTTATGCTCTGCAAAAGTATTAAATAGAATAGCCTTTAAGTTAATTAAAAATTATCTTTTAATCACCTCTTTAAAGTAGTATTTGGAGGCTTTTTGTTCTGCTGACTTCTTTGACTTTCCCTCGGTTTCGCAGACTTCTTTATTATTAATTAGAAGTCTACATTTATAATATACTCCATTGGAGTTATTGTATTCTTCTAAGATAAACTCAAGTTTCTTTTTCTTTTTCTGGCAGTATTCTACCAATTTGCTTTTAAAGTCCCTTTCTTGTTCAACTAATTCTTCTATGTTAATATAATCTCTAATGATTTTACCAACGATAAATTTCTTGCTAGTTTCGTAGCCTTTATCCAAGTAAATTGCACCAATTAAGGCTTCAAATGCATCACCAAAAATTGATTTCGTTCTTGTTGTATCTGCTGAAGTTTCTAAAAAAGTATCAAGCCCAATATCAATAGCAAGCTTATTTAAAAAACTTCTACTAACCATTCTTGAACGCATTTTGGTTAAAAAACCTTCCTCTTTGAACGGATATTTATTAAAAAAGTACTCTGCGGTAATAGCTCCCAATATTGCATCCCCCAAAAATTCTAAACGCTCATTACTCACCTTTTTATCGCTATCAGATGTTTCATTGACTACTGACTTGTGTGTAAAGGCTTGTTCGTACAAATTAATGTTCGAGGGGTAAAATCCGAGAATTTCTTTAAGCGTCCTATTTTTACTCTTATCTGGAAGTAAAAAATATCGGATGCCTTTAAAAAGACTCAAGTTTTATATTTTTTTGAAAATAGCAGAAGCATTATGACCACCAAAACCAAAGGTGTTACTTAAAGCAGCTCTAACTTCTCTTTTTTGAGCCTTATTAAACGTAAAGTTTAATTTAGAGTCAAACTCAGGATCATCATTAAAATGATTTATTGTTGGAGGAACAATGTCATTTTTCACCGCAAGAATACAAGCTATCGCTTCTATTACTCCAGCAGCTCCAAGCAAATGACCTGTCATTGATTTTGTAGAGCTAATATTTAATTTATAAGCATCCTCCCCAAAAACCTCAGTAATTGCCTTAGATTCGGCTATATCACCTAATGGCGTGGAGGTTCCGTGTACGTTTATGTAATCTATATCACTAGATTTAAGTCCGCTGTCTTTTAATGCATTTTGCATAACATTCCTTGCTCCTAAACCCTCAGGGTGTGGAGCTGTCATGTGATGTGCATCTGCAGATAGACCTGACCCTACAATTTCAGCATAAATTTTTGCACCTCTTGCTTTTGCGTGTTCGTACTCTTCTAGAATTAAAGTTCCACCTCCATCACCTAGAACAAAACCATCACGCTCAGCGTCAAATGGTCTAGATGCAGTTTTAGAATCATCATTTCTTTTTGAAAGGGCATGAAGTGCATTAAATCCACCTATACCTGCCTCACAAACAGCAGCTTCAGAACCACCGGTAACACATAGGTCCATTTTGCCTAACTGAATGTATGTGTATGCATCTGCAATTGCATTTGTAGATGAAGCACAAGCCGAAACTGTAGTAAAGTTTGGACCTCTTAGTCCGTACTTGATAGAAATATGACCAGGAGCAATGTCCGCAATCATTTTTGGAATAAAGAAAGGATTAAATCTAGGCGTACCGTCTCCCTGCGCGAAGGCAGTGCACTCTTCTTGGAAGGTTTTTAACCCTCCAATTCCAGCACCCCAGATAACACCAAAACGATCTAAGTCAACTTTTTCTAGGTTGATTTCAGAGTCTTTCATTGCTTCATCTGCAGCAACCATTGCGTACTGAGCAAACAAATCAAGCTTTCTTACTTCCTTTCGGTCGAAATGTTCATTTGGCTCGTAACCCTTTACTTCGCAAGCAAATTGAGTTTTAAACTTTGTAGCATCGAATTGGGTTATCGGTGCAGCACCGCTGACACCGTTAATTAACCCATTCCAATAGTCTTGAACATTATTTCCTAAAGGAGTAATAGCCCCTAAACCGGTAACAACTACTCTCTTTAACTCCATAGTAATAGAGATTTATTTTGTATTCTCTTCGATATAACTAATCGCCTTTCCAACAGTAGCAATTTTTTCTGCCTGATCGTCTGGAATTGCAATGTTAAATTCCTTTTCGAATTCCATAATTAACTCAACGGTATCTAATGAATCTGCACCTAAATCATTTGTAAAGCTTGCCTCAGCATTTACTTCACTTTCTTCTACTCCCAACTTATCTACGATAATTGCTTTTACTCTTGACGCTGTATCTGCCATTTTATTTTAGTTTAAATTTATTTGCAAAGAAAATTGATATTAAGTCAATATCAAAATTTATTTTACAATTAGTATTCTTTCATTATTTCACGAATTGGTTTTCTCTCTAAAATCGGAACTGTAGCACCTTCCGACGGATATCCTATAGGTATTAAAAGGAATGGTTTTTCGTTTTTAGGCCGATCTAAAACCTCAGATAAAAAATTAAGTGGGCTAGGTGTATGAGTTAATGCAACTAATCCGGCATTTTGAATGGCGGCTAATAAAATTCCTGTAGCTAGACCAACAGACTCGTTTACATAATAATTTTTTGTTTTGTCTCCATTTTCATAGTCGTATGTTTTTTTAAAAACAACGATTAATGCAGGTGCAATTTCTAAGAAAGGTTTTTGCCAGTTTGTATCAAATTTTTCTAAGTCGGCTAACCACTCATCACTCATCCTACCATTATAATTCTCGTACTCCTCTTTTTCTGCTGCTTCTTTTATCTTGCGTTTCATTTCAGTTGATTTCACAACACAAAAGAACCAAGGCTGTTTGTGGGCTCCTGATGGTGCAGTAGACGCAGTTTTTATGATATTTTTTATGATTCCATCCGCTATTGGTTTGTCAGAAAACTCTCGAATTGACCTACGCTGATTTAAAAGATTATAAAATGATTCACTATTGTTTAATTGTGTTTTTGCCTCCTTTGGCGAAAACTTAAATCGTATAAACCCTTCTTTTATCACTTTTTCTTTATCCACTTGCTTTTTAAAATTTAACTTTGAATTTCATAATTAAAAGACATGTCTAATATAGCCATTTTTGCCTCTGGAACAGGAAGTAACGCGCGAAAAATCATTCATTATTTTAGCAGAACTGAAAGCCCTGTGCATGTTAAATTAATTGTGTCTAATAAGCAAGATTCAGGGGTTATAAATATTGCTAAAGAAAATAATATCCGTTTTCAAATTGCAAATGATGAAAATCTTAATAGCCAGAGTTTTATTAATGACTTAAGGTTCAATGATATTGATTGGATTATTTTAGCGGGTTTCTTACGTAAAATACCGGGTCGACTTATATCTAACTATAAAAATAGAATAATTAACTTACACCCTTCTCTCTTACCCAAATACGGTGGTAAAGGAATGTACGGAAAGCATGTGCATCAAGCTGTTATAGAGAATAAAGAAATTGAATCTGGAATTACGATCCACTTGGTAAATGAAGAGTTTGATCAGGGGGAAATCCTTTTCCAAACTTCATGTAAAGTTTTAATAAATGATGATGCACATTCATTAGCAAAAAGAGTTCAACAGCTAGAACATCGTTATTACCCTTTGGTTATTGAAAAACAAATTAATAAAAGTAGAGTTTAATTATAATGAAGATTAACTACGAATCGGAAGAAAAGCAAAGGAGGTATGATATTGCCTATTTGAAAATGGCCACTGAATGGGCAAAGTTATCTCATTGTAATCGAAAACAAGTTGGCGCGCTAATCGTTAAAGATAGTATGATTATCTCTGATGGATATAATGGAACACCATCTGGATTTGACAACTGCTGCGAAGATGACAGTGAAAAAACTTTGTGGTATGTATTACATGCAGAAGCGAATGCGATAATGAAAGTTGCGAAATCAACGAATAATTCCAATGGAGCTACTTTATATATAACACTGTCGCCCTGTAAAGAGTGTAGCAAATTAGTATTCCAGTCTGGAATTAAAAGAGTTGTTTACATGAATGCATATAAAGATGATTCAGGAGTTCAGTTTTTAAAGAAAGGTGGAGTTGAGGTAATACAAATTGATAGTTTAAACTAGTATGAAAAACAAAAAGATAATTGTTCTACTTCCTATAATAATTGCTATAACATTAGTTGTAGGGGTTTTCATTGGTCAACGAATGGCTGTTGTTTCTTATACCTCTGTTTTTCCGTCAGGTCTTGACTCTCAAACAAATAAATTGAACCAAGTAATTAATTTTATTAAAAGTGATTATGTAGACACAGTTCAAGAAAGTTGGATTGTTGAAGAAACAATAAATGGAATTTTACAAAACCTTGACCCACACTCATACTACATTCCAGGTGAAAAATTTAATGAAGTTAATGATCCATTGGAAGGAGAGTTTGAAGGCATTGGAGTTGAGTTTAGAATACAGGAAGACACAGTCGTAGTAGTAAAACCTATACCGGGCGGGCCATCAGAAAAAATGGGTGTTTTAGCAGGCGACAGAATTGTAGAAGTTGAAGGGGAAGATATTACAGGAGAAGATATTTCAAATAAAAAAGTAATGTCCCTTCTCAAAGGGCCTAAAGGCACTGCAGTTAATATTGGAGTTAAAAGAAAGGGGGTAGAAAATTTAATTCCGATTAAAATCAATAGAGACAAAATTCCAATATTTAGTGTGGAGTCATCGTACATGGTTGATGATACTGTTGGTTATGTTAAAATTATTCGCTTTGCTAGAACTACATATGAAGAGTTTATTGAAGCGACAGATGATTTAAGGAATAAAGGGATGAAAAAGTTAATCCTAGACCTTAGAAATAATGGGGGCGGTTATATGAAAGCTGCGACTGATTTAGCTGATGAATTTTTAAGTAAAGGAGAGTTAATAGTTTATACTGAAGGCAAGGCAAGGGATCGTCAAGATGTTTATGCTACGTCTTCCGGGAATTTTGAAAACACGGATGTTGTTGTTTTGATTAACGAAGGATCAGCTTCTGCAAGTGAAATTTTAGCTGGTGCTCTTCAAGATAACGACCGAGGTACAATTATAGGAAGAAGATCGTTTGGAAAAGGGCTAGTTCAAGAGCCTATGCAATGGTCAGACGGCTCGCAAGTTAGATTAACAGTTGCGAGGTATTACACCCCTACAGGTAGAAGTATTCAGAAACCATATGAAGTAGGAACAGATGTTTATGATGACGATTATATGGATCGATTTGATTCAGGAGAGCTTTTTTCTAGAGATAGTATCAAGTTCCCTGATTCCTTAAAATTCTTTACAAAAAAAGGTAAAGTTGTTTATGGAGGCGGCGGAATCATGCCTGATGTCTTTATTCCGATTGACACAATTGGCGGGTCTAATTTTTATGCTAGGCTTAACTATTCGGGAATGTTTTACTTGTTTGGTTTTGAGTATACTGATGAAAATCGAGAAGGCCTGACGGAGAACTACAATAAATCAAATTACACCAAACAATTTATTGTAAATAATGAGTTATTAAAAGAGTTTTTTGATTTTGCCGAATCTAAAGGGATTTCTTATGAAAAATTAGGAGCAATAGATTCTGAGGAGGTTATAAAAAATAGAATTAAGGCTTCTATTGGTAGAAACCTTTTTGGTAATAATGTATTCTATCAAGTCTTAAACAAAACTGATAAAACCTTACAAGAAAGTATAAAGGTTATTAAAAATAATGCATAAAAAAACCCGCTGAATATTCAGCGGGTTCTTATAAAGCTTTTGCTAACTAGATAGCTTCTTTCACTTCTTTCATAGCTCCTTCAGTCTTTGCTTCAACTGAATCAGCAACTTCTTCCATAGTTTCTGTAGCTTCTGTTTTTAATGAATCAACCATAGTTTCAGTCTCCTCTGCAGCAGCTTCCATATCATCGTTCATTTCTTCCATCATTTCATTTGCTTCTTCCGTAGCAGTCTCTTCTGTAGTCTCTTCTGTTGATGTTTCAGCAGGAGCGTTACATGCAGTTGCAGTAAATAATCCTGCAATTGCGATAGTAATAAATATTCTTTTCATGTTGTTAAGTGTTAAATTTTTTTCGCCGTAAAAGTATTAATAATTAGCGATTTATAAAACATCTCAAAAAAAACAGTGTTTCTTTAGTAATTACACATTAGAAATCTACCTTTGAGTAGTATAATTATTAACTAAAATTATTAAAAATGGCATTCGAATTACCAAATTTACCATACGATTACAAAGCACTTGAACCTCATATTGATGCAAGAACAATGGAGATTCATCATTCAAAACATCATGCAGGATATACATCTAAACTAAACGCTGCTATTGAAGGAACTGAATTAGAAGGGAAATCAATCGAAGATATTTTAGCAAGCATCTCTTCTCAGGCTGCTGGAGTGAGAAATAATGGTGGAGGATTTTATAATCACTGCTTATTTTGGGAAGTTATGTCTCCAAATGGCGGGGGTAATCCATCAGGAGAACTAGCTGATATGATTAATGATACATTTGGTTCCTTTGATGAATTTAAAACAGCGTTTAGCAATGCGGCTGCAACGCAATTTGGGTCAGGCTGGGCTTGGCTTTGTCTTACGAACGGAAAATTAGAAGTATGTTCTACTCCAAACCAAGACAATCCGTTAATGGATAGCGTTGGGTGTGACGGAACACCAATTTTAGGAATAGATGTATGGGAGCATGCTTACTACTTAAATTATCAAAATAGAAGACCCGATTATATTAATGCGTTCTTTAATGTTGTTAACTGGGACAAAGTTTCAGAGAACTTAAATAATGCAAAATAAAAAATGCGCCTAATTTTATTAGGAATCTTTTTAATGTCTGCCTTTTTAGTTCGTTCTTCGAATTATCAGGCAGACACTGTTTTTCTTGGAGATACTATTACAGAATCTTGTTTTATCGCTTTAGATTCAGAAAGTACTACAGTTAAACCAAAACACAGAAAGCTAAAAGCAGTTTTGCTTGCTATTTTTTTAGGCCATTTCGGTGTACACAGAATTTATTTGGGAACAAGCCCCAATGTCCCAGCGGTTTACACACTAACCTTAGGAGGTGGCTTAGGAATTCTTCCTTTAGCCGACATAGTTGCAATATTGAAATCTAAAGACCTTGATGAGTTTAAAGATTCAAAAAAGGTAATTATGTGGCAGTAAAAGTTTATTCTACTGTGAAAAACATATTACAGGTGGGTACACTCCCTACCTCACTTTCAATGTTTTAATCCAATCAAATATCTTCTCTGTTCATCAATACAAACGTGATTATCCTGAGAGACGAAAAATTAGAGAGAAAGTATGGGAACTCCACAAGGAAGGTTGGGGATACACTAAAATTCATCGATACCTGAAGAACAATGGGTTTGAGGTAGGGAATAGTAGAACTACAGTAGATTCTATGATTAAGAAGATGAAAAGGAGATATTTCGTCACCAAAAGGGAGTTTTCACTAAGGAAGTATGTGGATTTCAAAATCAAATTCTTCAGAAGGTAATTTCAATTTTGATATACTCAGTTTTAAGAGTGTTGAGGTTAGGAACTACACAAAATCCCTAACCACCTTAAATCTCTTCACTACCCTTTGAATATCTCTTAGAAAATATTTTGAGAAATTCTGTGATTTTTTAACGTTTATAGTTTTACTTCCATATCTATTACTATTTCAGGTATTAACTGATTCTATTACAGGTAATACATGAAATGTTGAGGTTTCTTTCTACGATAGTAAACTCTCAACGATGAGATGATTCTGGTGAAATCAGAACCACTCATCATACTTGATTAAGTACTGATAGATAAAATAACAACGGAGAATAACAATATGAAAAAAGATTCAGGACAACTACATGGTGAACTAATGGATAGTTTATACCAATTCATAAAGGATATTGGAATCCATCTACCACCTGATAAGATATTTGAAACCACCACATCTTTAATAGATGTATTTATTAACTACGAGAGATATAGAGAGTCTATTCAAGAAGGTGGGTTAAAAGTACTAGAGAAAGGAATTGGTCAATTACCAATTGGAGTACAAAACAAAATAAAGGAACAATATGAAAGAAGGAAGTAACATTAAATCTAAGATGGAAATGTCCAACAGAATCACCCGAACATCTGAAGAGATATTGGATTCTATCAGAACTCAAAACATTGATAAATTCAGAGAAACCCTTCAGTTGTTCATTATACAATTTGAATTATACAGAGAACAGATAGGAGATGAATATGAACGATAAACTACTTACAAAATACGAAGTGATGGATTACCTCAACATCAGTAGAAGACACTTTGAGAAGTTGGTAACAGAAGAAGAACTTCCAATGATTCAAATAACCCCATATAAGAGATATGTAAGAAGTTCTCACCTTAACCGATACATTGATGAACGTACCATCAATCAACCTCAGGAGACGAACCAAGAATCAGAACATGAAGAATCATTCCAATGGAAGAGAATATGGGGTAAGAAATGAAACTTGTGATTTTAATTATAACTATCTAAAGGAATGGATTATCTTTTTTGAGACTAACATTGAAGTAAAACTTGGGTTGTTCTTTTGAAAGGGATTGTAGTTTGTATTCGAATTCATGACGTCCTTTTTTTATTGAGTTTAATACTTCAAATTGTAGAACAAAACCCTGTAATGAAAAATCATCTAATTTTTCTGAAAATACATATTCCCCTGAAAAGGTATACTTTTTATAAATTAGAAAAAAACTATATGGGAGTTGTCCGTTCTCTACCTTTACTCTATCAAAAATTAGTGATTTGAAGGTATTATCATCATCTAATATGTATTCTTCCTCTTTGTTTTCCACTATTTCAACATTCTTATGATGTTTGGAAAACCGTGTCATTCGATAAATAAAGAATACAAAAATTAGTATCCCGATTCCAATAAATATTTCCATAAAAATCTAAATAATTAGTCAAATTGACTTGTTTGTTCGTCTCTATAACCAGAACCTTACGTATTCGTCTTTACATTCCAATTAGTTAACAGTACACGTAAAATATCATTGTCCCCTAATTCTAAAGACATTTTATTATCTAATGGATCCTTTCTTATTTCTTTATACTTCAATTCTCCATTTACTTTATTAAAAACGACTCCTCTAGTATCCCCTAAATCATGAAATTCATATTTAGTAGTTGTGTTAACATTGGTCGACCCCGTAATTAAAAAGATTAATAAAATCCCACAGATTCCTGACAGTACTCCGATTGTAAAGTTTTTCTCAATTTTCTCAGTTACAAGATACCTCCACTATCCAATACAATCCTAATTTTATTGGGGATTAACTCAAACTTTCTTATATTTGAGTATAACACAACACAATAAAAACATCAAACACATTCTTATGAATTTTAAAACATCATCAATTGTTATACTTTTTTTATTAGTTAGTTTTAATTGTCATTCTCAACTCGATTTTTTCGTGAAAATGAATGAAAAGTTTTATCTGGAAATAGATAGAATACACGAACAATATGTTCCAGGCACAAGATTTAGTTCTCGTTATAGTGATTATCCAGATTTTAGTCCTAATGGAATAACTAAAATTGGACTCCAAAAAAAACTTACAAAATACCAAAAGAAAAACTCAGAAGAATTCGCAGCAAAATTTTTCAATTATTTGTTAAAAATTGACAGTGATTATTTTGTGTGGTATCCTCATAGAGAATGGGGCGATAATCATAAATGTATTGGTAATAAACGGATTATTGATGAGTATATTTCTAATGTAAAACTCCAATATGATATAATTAAGGAAATAAATAAACTATCTCCCTCTGAATTAGAAATTTTTAGTAAATACCAAGATGTTAAATTCTTGGTAGAGTTTTTAGACAAGTATAACAACGATATGTTATTTAAATATCTTAAGTCATTTCCTGTAACTTTTAGATTAACTGTCTATAACACTATAAAGGATAACGAAATGTTTAAACAAGAAATTAAAACAAATTTTTTGGTTGATATTTTTAATGGTTTTGTTAGCGAATTAGCAGGTAGAGATGGATGGAATGTAGATAAAAAACTGTACGAATGTAAACAAGGAAATGGAAGAATGATGAACAAATATGATTTCTCTGATATGATAAAAACTTTAAGAGAAATATCTCCTAAAGTTGATTTTGAATCAAATTGGGGTAAAGAATATCCATTTATTCCTAGGGACCCTGAAGAAAGTTATTTAGGTTATGTATCAGAATTTTACTCTTTATTAAATTTTTGGTCACAAAGATTCAAAGACATTGAAAGTATAGATAAGGAAAAGTTAGGTGAAAATAAATATTTTTATGAATTAATGAAATCTGACTCTTGGGGAGATTGTATTTTAATTTTCAATTATATAAGTAATCCGAAATCATTTAATAAAAAACAAAAGGTTCTAATTGGAGAGTTTCTTCAAAACACTAAATGTCTTGATTGTGACTATGATTTTTTTAAAAAAGTTAAATATAAATATGATAATGTTTTAAAAAGTTTAACTACTAACACTAAAGGATATTGTACGAGAGAAAAACACGAGGAAAGAATTGTAAAAGAGTACTATCCTGATAATGGATTAAAAATTACAAGAGGAATAACTAGAATTATACTTACTGAATCTGGTAATTGTAAATATTCTTGGGAAGTTTATGATACTTCCCTTCTTGGAAAAACACGTATTTCTTATTTTATTACTGAGTCTGATAATCCAGAGGACAGTACTATTTCAATAAAACTGATTGGAACAGACGAATTTTAAAATTCTTCAAGGGTAAGTTCCATAAGGTACTTACCCTTTTTTGTTTCCTATAGGAGAAAAAACCACCCCCGATATAAAAACCACCTAGTTTCAAACCCAATGAAAAGGTTTGAATCGGTTTACAAGAAAATACCCCCCCCTTAGGTGGTACTCATCCTCTTCAACACCCCGTTCAAATCATCCATACTCTTCGTATTCATCTTCAACCTCATCTACTTCCCCCATATATTGTTCCATTGGAAATCATTCTCAGGTTGTACCTCCTGAGTAATCTCCTGAGGTTGATTTACCATCTTAGTGTTTAGATACCGATGAAGGTCTGATAACCTCATATACCTTTTGTTTTTAGTAATCTTAATGATAGGGAGGTTCTCCTCCGTTACCAATTTCTCGAAGTGTCTTCTACTGATGTTTAGGTAGGTCATTACTTCTTGTTTAGTCATGAGTTTGTCTTCGTTCATAATCGTTTCCTATCTGTTCTCTGTATAATTCAAATTGTATAATGAACAACTGAAGGTTTTCTCTAAATCCATCAATGTTTTGAGTTTTGATAGAATTCAATATCTCTTCAGATGTTCGGGTGATTCTGTTGGACATTTCAATCTTAGATTTTATGTTACTTCCTTCTGTCATACTGTTCTTTTATCTTGTTCTGAACTTCTACTGGTAATTCACCAAATCCCTTTTCAAGTACCTTTTTACCATTCTCAAGGATTGATTGTCTGTATTTTTCGTAGTTGATGAACACATCTATCAGAGAGGTCGTAGTGGGTTCTATTTTATCTGGGGGTAGATGTATTCCAATATCCTTTGTGAATTGGTAGAGTGAGTTCATTAACTCCCCATGTA
>ERZ1047472.204-NODE-204-length-56069-cov-52.277591_pt1 | contig 56069 bp, 53 predicted proteins | sample MGYA00383095_ERZ1047472 | MGnify/ENA primary metagenome ERZ1047472 (study PRJEB29581, sample SAMEA5548365) | metagenome | biome: marine; feature: coastal; material: water | depth 1 m | study: Short-term variability in the microbial, nano- and picoplankton... | reverse complement strand
TTTTCGGCTGGTGAAATCTTAGGAATTGGAAAAGCAACACTTTCTGAAATAATTACGCATCTACAACGCATCTATTGTGATTCCATAGGAGTAGAATATATGTACATGCGCAATCCAGAAAAATTGAAATGGTGGCAACAACGCTTAAATGAAAATGGGAACCACCCTAACTATACAACAGAAGCAAAAAAATATATTTTAGGAAAACTAAACCATGCTGTTACATTCGAAAGCTTTCTACAAACAAAATATGTCGGTCAAAAGCGTTTTTCTTTGGAAGGCGGAGAAGCTTTAATTCCAGGAATTAGCGTCATTCTTAGAGATGCAGCTGAAAAGTTTGGCGTAAAAGAATGTGTACTAGGGATGGCACACAGAGGTCGCTTAAACACCCTAGTAAATATCTTTAAAAAACCTATAAGAGACCTTTTTAGTGAATTTGAAGGAAAAGATTTTGAAGATCAAGACATCGATGGAGATGTAAAATATCATTTGGGTTTGACACTCAGTAAAACCTATAGAGATGGGAATGAAATTAAAATGAATTTAGTTCCCAATCCATCTCACCTAGAAACTGTTGCCTCTGTTGCAGAAGGAATTACAAGAGCTAAAATTGATAGAAAATACAACGGAGACTCTGGTAAAATTTTACCCATCATTATTCATGGAGATGCTGCTATTGCAGGTCAAGGAATTGCCTACGAAGTTGTTCAAATGGCAAAATTAAATGGATACAAAACAGGAGGAACCATTCATATTGTTGTAAACAATCAAATTGGTTTTACAACCAATTATTTGGATGCACGTTCGAGCACCTATTGTACCGATGTTGGAAAAGTTACCCTATCTCCTGTTCTGCATGTAAATGCAGACGATACAGAAGCCGTTTGTCACGCAATGGAAATGGCCTTGGAATTTAGAATGCGTTTTAAAACAGATATTTTTATTGATTTGTTAGGGTACAGAAAATATGGACATAACGAAGGTGATGAACCGCGTTTTACGCAACCTACATTGTACAAAGCAATTTCCAAACATCAAAATCCTAAAGATATTTATGCTGCACAATTAATTGCTGAAGGAACTATCAATCAGGAGTATCTGAAGACGATCACAACAGAATACAAAGAAATGTTAAATACTGAATTTAACAATTCTAAAGATGACAAAACTTCCAAGGTAAAAGAGTTCATGAAATCTACCTGGAAAGGTTTTGAGCGTAAAGATCTCAATGCGATGTTGGAAAGCACCAACACAGGTTATCCTGAAGAAAATTTAAAAAATATTGCAAAGGTTGTTTCTACCGTTCCTGAGGGCGCAAATTTTGTTAGGAAAGCAGAACGTATTTTGCAGGGAAGATCAAAAATGGCATTCGAAACCAATACATTAGATTGGGGAATGGCAGAAAATCTTGCCTATGGATCTTTACTAGAAGAAGGATTTAATGTTCGCATTTCTGGACAAGATGTAGAAAGAGGAACTTTCTCTCACAGGCACGCTATTTTACGAGATGAAGTTACTGAAGAAAGGATTAACTTACTCAATAAAAATCCAAATAACAAAGGTCAAATGACGATCTATAATTCGTTGTTATCTGAATATGGTGTATTAGGTTTTGATTACGGATATGCCATGGGGAATCCCAATACACTAACTATTTGGGAAGCTCAATTTGGAGATTTTTCAAACGGAGCTCAAATTATTTTTGACCAATACATCTCTGCCGCTGAAGACAAATGGAAAGCTCAAAACGGGATTGTCGTTTTACTCCCTCATGGATATGAAGGCCAAGGATCTGAACATTCATCCGCAAGAATAGAGCGTTATTTACAATTATGTGCCAAAGAGAATATGACAGTTGCGAATTGTACAACGCCTGCCAACTTTTATCATTTGTTGCGCAGACAAATGAAACGCAATTTTAGAAAACCCTTGATCGTATTTACTCCGAAAAGCTTGCTTCGTCATCCAAAAGCGGTAAATACCATTCAAGACCTTGCAACTGGTGAGTTTCAGGAGGTAATAGACGATACTTTAAATCCAAATGGAATTAAAAAACTCGTTTTCTGTATGGGAAAATTCTATTACGATCTATTAGCAGAAAGAGAGGCACTGCAAAGAGAAGATGTCGCCTTGATCAGAATTGAGCAATTATTCCCTTTGCATTTGGAAAAAATACAGCAAATTATAGACCGATATCCTAATATTGAAGAATACATCTGGGCACAAGAAGAGCCAAGAAATATGGGTGCTTGGAGTTTTATGTTGGAGCGTTTAGAGTTGGTGAAATTGAATGTTCGTTCAAGAAAATACTATGCAGTCCCTGCAGCAGGTTCTAGCACAAGATTTAAAAAACGACATAAAGCGGTTATCGACAGTGTTTTTAGTAATGAATAATTTGTACGGAAATAAAACGGTCCCTTTTTTGTTATATTTAAATAACAAGAAATTCTGTCAAAAAGAAAATAAGAATAAAAATACTGAAAAGTGTTCAGTAAAAAAGTAAAATAAGAACTGATGATTTTAGAAATGAAAGTTCCTTCACCGGGAGAATCAATAACAGAAGTAGAAATTGCTACCTGGTTAGTTGAAGATGGAGATTATGTTGAAAAAGACCAACCGATTGCTGAAGTAGACTCTGATAAGGCAACCTTAGAGTTACCTGCTGAAGAAAGTGGTATCATTACATTACAGGCCGAAGAAGGAGATGCAGTAGCTGTTGGAGCCGTTGTCTGTTTAATTGATACTGCTGCAGCACAACCAGAAGGAGCCTCGGCTTCACCAGTAACAGAAGAAGTAAAAAAAGGAACTACAACAATACCGGCCAAAGAAGAGAGTACAACTACTTACGCATCGGGAACTGCTTCTCCTGCAGCTAAGAAAATTTTAGCTGAAAAAAATATAGATGTTGCAACAATCAAAGGAACCGGGAAAGCGGGAAGAATTACCAAAGAAGATGCAGTAAAAGCGGTTCCTTCTATGGGAACCTTACCTGAAGGTGGAAGCAGAGGAACAACACGCAAAAAAATGTCTATGCTTCGAAGAAAAGTAGCCGAACGTCTGGTCGCTGTAAAAAGCGAAACGGCGATGCTAACTACATTCAACGAAGTGAATATGCAACCTATTTTTGATTTACGCTCTCAATTTAAAGAAGACTTTAAAACAAAACATGGTGTTGGTTTAGGATTTATGTCTTTCTTTACGCTCGCGGTTGTCAGGGCTTTAAAACTATATCCTGATGTAAATTCGATGATTGATGGAGATTTCCAAATTAAAAATGATTTTCAAGATATTTCTATTGCGGTTTCTGGTCCAAAAGGACTGATGGTCCCAGTAATTAGAAATGCTGAGAACTTATCTTTTAAAGGAGTAGAATCTGAAGTAAAAAGATTGGCCATTAGAGCTAGAGACGGACAAATAACCATTGATGAAATGACCGGAGGAACCTTTACAATTACAAATGGAGGGGTTTTTGGTTCCATGCTATCTACTCCCATTTTAAATCCTCCACAAAGTGGAATTTTAGGAATGCATAATATTGTAAACAGACCGATGGCAGTTAATGGTGAAGTTGTTATTCAACCTATCATGTATGTTGCACTGTCTTACGATCACAGAATTATTGATGGTAGAGAATCCGTAGGTTTCTTAGTTGCAGTGAAGGAGGCTCTAGAAAATCCTGTAGAATTATTGATGGATAATGATATCAAAAAAGCATTAGAAATGTAATTGAATATTTTAAATGTTTACTAATAAAAAATCCTGAGCTTTTAACTCGGGATTTTTTATGAAATAATATTTAATTATTTACCTTGCTGAAAAAAGCAACAATGCCCAAAAATCCTGAATTAGATCTCGCCTTTAATTTTATCAATAAAACGGATAGAAATTTATTTATCACAGGAAAAGCAGGTACAGGAAAAACTACTTTTTTACATCAAATTAAAAACGAATCTCTAAAAAGAATGGTCATTGTGGCACCCACAGGGGTCGCGGCAATCAATGCGAAAGGCGTAACCATTCATTCGTTTTTTCAAATGCCATTTGGACCAATTCTACCCAATCAAATAAGCAACACTTCTAATCAACAGCGGAAATTTTCAAAAACTAAAATTGATATCATAAAATCCTTAGATTTGGTCATTATAGATGAAATCTCTATGGTCCGTGCTGATTTATTAGATGGGATCGATCAAGTACTTCGTCGTTACAAAAATCGAAATAAAGTATTTGGAGGCGCACAAATTTTAATGATTGGCGATTTACAGCAGTTGGCTCCCGTTGTAAAACCCAATGAATGGAGTTTATTGCAGCAACATTACAATACCGTTTATTTTTTTAGTAGCAAGGCTTATCAGGAGGCCAATGTGGTCTCTATCGAATTGAAACATATTTATCGTCAAAAAAATGAGAATTTTATTCGCATTTTAAATGAAATTAGAAATGACAATTTATCCGAAGAATCTGCTACGATTTTGAATCAACGCTTTGATCCAAGCTTCTCTCCTTCGAAAGAAGAGGGGTATATTACGTTAACGACACACAACAAAAGAGCGCAACTGATCAACGATTCTAAATTGAATACAATTAAACATAAAAACTACATTTTTGAGGCTGAAATATCTGGGAAATTTAATGAAAACGCATATCCTAATGATGAAAAATTAGCCTTAAAAATTGGGGCTCAAGTAATGTTTATTAAAAATGATTCCTCACCTGAAAAAAGATATTTCAATGGTAAAATAGGGATGATCACAGACATTTCAGAAGATACCGTTACGGTTCAGTGTGCCAATGAAATTGAGGAAATTAGTACCGAAAAAGAATTATGGAATTCTATTAATTATTCTATCAATGAAGAAACAAAAGAGCTAAAAGAAGATATTGTTGGTTCTTTCAAACAAATTCCCTTGCGTTTGGCCTGGGCCATTACCATTCACAAAAGCCAGGGCTTGACCTTTGAAAAAGCAATTATAGATGCAGAAGCTTCTTTTGCACATGGCCAAACCTATGTCGCTTTAAGCAGATGTACTTCTTTAGAAGGATTGGTTTTAAAAACACCTATTTCTAGCAATGCCATTATCAATGACAAAACAGTAAGTACTTTTAATGAAGCTGTAGAAGAAAATCATCCTGATGAAAGGACTTTGAATGAATCTGAAAAAAGATTTCAATTGAATTTAATTTCAGAATTATTTGAATATCAACAATTTTTATATCCAATATCAAGATTGATAGATATCTATTACAAAAACAAAACAAGCATTAAAGGAGATGTTATAAATCACCTACAAACCATCAAAGATGATGGGATTGTTGCTTTAATGAAAGTATCTAACGGATTTCAAAATCAATTGAAAACCATTTCAAAAGAGCCTGTTCTCCCTGAAAACAGTTCTCAAATTCAAGAACGTTTTACAAAAGCAGTTGCTTATTTTCTGAGGGAAACAATTGGAAATATTGAAAAACCTCTAGATGCCATTTCATTTTCGACAGATAATAAGGCCGTTAAAAAAGACTTTTCTAAACAGTTTGATTCACTTCAAGAACAGTTGGAGGAAAAGTTATTTGCACTTCAGAAAATGACAACTAAATTTAAAGTTCAAGACTTTTTACAAGTGAGAGCGAAGGCTGTTTTACAGAAAACAGCTCCTCCAAAAAAGAAAAAACTGTCCTCCAAACGCGACCCAATTTTGGCTCTAAAATTACGTGAATTAAGAGACGAAATTGCAATATCTCTTGGAATTGCTCATTTTCAGATTTTTACACAAGAAACACTATATGCACTCTGTGATCTTTTGCCAAGGTCAGAAAAGGAATTGTTAAAAATTTCTGGAATGGGAAAAATTCGTGTCAAAAAATACGGAGAAGAAATTTTAGCCCTGATTGAAGAATATTGCAAAGAAAACGGCATCAATAGCCTGAATGAGCAAAAAAAAGAAGACAAAAAAACAACCAAACAGATTTCATTCGAATTGTTTAAAGCTGGATACTCCATCAAAGAAATTGCAAAAGAAAGAAGTCTGACTACTGGTACTGTCGAAAGTCACTTGGCTAGCTATATTCCTTCTGGAGAAATTGATATTCTTGAGTTAATCTCTCTAAAGCGGTATAAAAAAATGATCAAAGCAATAGAAGAAACTTCCTTTAAAAACTTAACCGAACTCAAGGAAAAAGTAGACAAGTCTTTTTCATTTATGGAACTCAGAATGGTGTTATTATCTATGGAAAACTAGAAACTATTTTACATCCTTTAAAACCAATTGCAGGTTTTTATGACCATTCCATTCGTTTTCGTCTAAGACATAAACAATATCAAAGTCATTATTGATAAGGTCCATTTTATTTCCCAAATTAAAACCGATCGCGTTGAAGGTTTTTTTATTATCTCCTTGAAAAAGATTCAGTTTCAAATGAGCTTTGTCTCCACCAACCTGTTTTCCATATCCATTATCTCTGACCGCAGTAGAACTGAAGACAGGCTTCATATTCGAAGGACCAAAAGGAGCCATTTGTTGAATAATTCTGAAAAATTTAGGCGTGATTTCTGAAAAATCGATAGAGGCATCTATAGAAATCTCTGGAGTGGTTAGATTTTCATCCATACTGCGCTGAACAACTTCTTCAAACTTTTTTTTGAAATTGGTATAGTTCTCTGGACGAAGGGTTAGGCCAGCAGCATATTTATGACCGCCAAATTGCACTATAAATTCCTCACATTCATGAAGTGCATTGTAAACATCAAACCCCTTCACAGATCTAGCAGATGCAGCTAACATATCGCCACTTTTGGTAAACACAAGCGTAGGTCTGTAATATTTCTCTATCAAACGAGAGGCTACAATACCAATAACTCCTTTGTGCCAATCTTCTTGGTAAACAACGGTAGAAAAAGCTTTTTCCTCTGCATTGTCAATAATTTGAATAAGAGCTTCGTTCGTAATTTTTTTATCTAATTCTTTTCTATCTGCATTGAATATCTCTATGGAAGCAGCAAAATCAAGGGCAGCGTCGAAATCCATTTCTGTTAATAATTCAACGGCATAGTTTCCATGTTTCATTCTTCCTGCAGCATTTATTCTTGGTGCAATAATAAAAACAACATCAGTAATAGTAAGTGCTGTCTTTTTCGTTTGATGAATGATTGCTTTAATTCCATTGCAAGGATTTTGATTAATCACTTGCAAACCATAATAGGCAAGCACTCTATTCTCTCCAATCATAGGAACGATATCCGCAGCGATGGCAGTGGCTACCAAATCTAAATAAGGAAGGAAATCTTGAATCGTTTGGTTTCTGGAAATACCAAGTGCTTGTATGAGTTTAAAACCAACTCCACAACCACATAATTCATCGAAAGGGTAAGTACAATCTTTTCTTTTTGGATTTAAAACCGCAATAGCTTTTGGAATTTCTGGCCCTGGTTTATGATGATCACAAATAATAAAATCAATATTTTTTTTTGCCGCGTAAGCAACTTTATCAATGGCTTTGATCCCACAATCTAGGGCAATAATCAAGGAAAAATCATTGTCAGCGGCAAAATCAATTCCTTTATAGGATACACCATATCCCTCTGCATACCTGTCCGGAATATACGTAGCAATATTAGAATAAATTGTTTTTAAGTAGGAAGAAACCAAAGAAACCGCTGTGGTTCCATCTACATCATAATCACCATAAATTAAAATGTTTTCATTGTGAGCAATCGCAGTTTCAATTCTTGACACGGCAAGATCCATATCTTTCATTAAAAAAGGATCGTGGAGTTGTTCTAGACTTGGACGGAAATATCTTTTTGCTTCCTCAAATGTTTCAATATTTCTTTGACAAAGAATAGCTGCTATTGTAGAATTCACCTGTAATTCTTTGGCCAGGGTTTCTACTTTCTCCTTTTCCGGTGTTGGTTTAAATGTCCATCTCATTGCAGTGACTTTTTGGACTTAAGATACAACAATGTTTGTAATATTCTAACGGAGAAAAAATAATTTAAACTAAAATTTCTTGAGATAAATATAAAAAAAGTAGAATTGTTTTTTACCAATATCTTAGAGTTCGTGAAAGAAAATTTCAATTTCTACTTCTGCAAATTGTCGAAACATTTCCATAACTCCACAATATTTAGTGACCGATAAATTGACTGCTTTTTGAATTTTTTTCGGTTGTAAATTACTGTCTGTAAAATGGTAATCTACTTTTACTTTATTGTAAAACTTTGGATGTTCGTCTGTCAATTCTGCAGTAACATCAATCTTAAAACCTGCAACTTCAGCGTGCATTTTTTTTAACAACGAAGCTACATCTAGTCCTGAACATCCAGCCAAAGATGATAACATTAATGCTTTGGGGGCAAAACCAACGGTGTCTCCATTGTCATCAGAATTATTAAACATGATGAATTTGTGTTCACTCGGATTATCAGTTTCAAATTCGTTATTCTTTTTCCAAGTAGTTGTTACAATGTTTGTCGTCATATTTAATGTTTTTATAGTCGTATCTTTAAAATTGAAATCGTAATTTGTATGCGCATACAAAAATAAAAAAACAGATAGAAATTCATCCTTAAATTCAAAAAATCTCAAATGAGCAACATCTTGATGTTTTTTCATTGGATAATTTATAAAAAAGTAACCTATGGCACTTGTAACACCTTTAACCGCAGAACACGATCTTGAAACCAAAAAGCTTGCAGAATTTTTTAATGAAACACTAGGTTTTTGTCCCAATTCTGTATTAACCATGCAACGAAGACCTGCTATTTCAAAGGCGTTTATTAATTTAAATAAAGCGGTGATGGGGAATGAAGGGAGGGTTACCTCTGCCTTAAAAAGAATGATCGCTTGGGTTTCAAGCAATGCCACTGGTTGTAGATATTGCCAAGCGCATGCAATTAGAGCTGCAGAACGTTATGGAGCAGAACAAGAGCAATTGGATCATATATGGGAGTATAAAACACATGCTGCATTTTCTGAAGCAGAAAGAGCGGCTCTCAATTTTTCTCTGGCTGCTTCAATAATTCCAAATGCAGTTGATCAAAACATCAAAAAAGAACTTTATAAGTATTGGGATGAGGGCGAAATCGTAGAAATGTTAGGCGTGATTTCTCTTTTTGGTTATTTAAATCGTTGGAACGACTCTATGGGAACTTCTATTGAGGAAGGCGCCGTAGCATCTGGAAATCAATATTTAGGAAAACATGGTTGGGAAAAAGGCAAACATGAATAATAGCGGCTCCTTTACCTACTCTAATCTAAAGAAAAAAAACGCCAATTAATCATTTCTACAGGCTACTTTTTTGATCGCTTATAAAGATCAAAACTCAAACCTATTGTTTATAAATCATTCTGTGTCTTTTTAGTCTCTACTGTACAAAGCAAAGCTTCCATCGATTTTTAGTTGTTTTTTAATAAAACAATTAAAATTAATTTTATTTTAGAAGTAAAAATTTAGCGCAATGAAAAAAAAACTGCTTCTAATCATTCTCATAACCCCCTACCTCTTATTTTCTCAGATTCAACTTGGCAGCACGATTTCTGGAGATTCTCCTTACGAGTCATTTGGAACGGCCTTATCGATAAACAATGATGGAACTAGGGTCGCTATTGGTGGGGCATACAATGATATCGGTGGGGAGAATGCAGGTCACGTAAGAGTCTTTGAATACACCAACGGTTCTTGGAGTCAATTAGGAAATGATATTTTGGGAGAATATCCCGGTGATACATCAGGAACTTCTGTATCTATTAGTAATGACGGAACGATCGTTGCTATTGGAGCAAAAGGAAATGAGGATAATGGAAACAATGCAGGTCATGTAAGAGTCTATCAATATGAAAATAATGCATGGAATCAGTTAGGAGGTGATATTGATGGAGAAATTGATGACCAATTAGGAATTAATTTATCCATGAGCAATGATGGAACTATTGTAGGAATTGCATCTCCCTATAATAGTAGTGGAATAGACTCAGGGCATACACGAGTATATGAATACACTAATGGATCTTGGAATCAATTAGGAGATGACATTGAAGGAGAAACCGTAAATGACAATTCAGGAACTTCCATCTCCATGAACAGTGATGGAACCATCATCGCTATTGGAGCGGATAGTAATGATGGAAATGGACGTAATTCAGGACATACCAGAGTATATCAATATAACAGTGGAACATGGGCACAGTTGGGAAGTGATATTGACGGAGAGGCAAGAGATGATAAATCAGGTATTAGTGTATCGATGAGCGATGATGGAACTAAAGTCGCAATTGGAGCGAATGGAAATGATGGAAATGGAGGTAATTCAGGACATACTAGAGTATATGAATACTCCAATGGAGCATGGACACAATTAGGAGGTGATATTGATGGCGAGGGAGCCACAAATTATTCTGGAACTGCTGTATCAATGAACAATGATGGAACTAGAGTTGCTATTGGGGCTTATTTAAATAGTGGAAACGGTTCTTACTCTGGCCATGCTCGGATCTATAAATACTCGGAGGGATCATGGAATCAGTTAGGAAATGATATTGATGGTGATGGACCTTACCAATACTCTGGTATTTCTATATCGATGAATGGTAGCGGATCTAAAGTGGCTGTTGGAACCAATACAGGGAAAGTTAATGTATATGAATTTCTAGAGCCCGCAAAAATAAGTAATGTGTCTTTAGCAGCTAACAACAGTAGCGTAACGGTAACTACAGATTCGAATGTATACAATACAAATAACGGTTCTGGTGATTTAGAGGCTACTGATTTCATATTGAGTCTATCTGGAGGGAATGCAACACTCTCAAGTTCTACTCCCACAAGTATTTTGAAAACTTCACTAACTGAATGGGTATTAGGCATTGGAATATCAGGCGCTCCTTCTGGAGAAGAAATCCTTACGGTAAGTCCTGTTGCGAACTCAATTTTTAATATTCATGGAATGGAAATGGAAACATCACAAAATAACAATACCGCTCCTTTAAATTTAATCATCCCTACTTTTGATGCAATTCAGCTATCAATAGACAATACAAATGTATCTATTACTGCAAGTGAGACTTTTTACACAAATTCAAATTCATCTGGCGCTCTAGAAACAACAGACTTTGTATTTCATCTTACTGGAGGTAGCGCAACATTGTCTTCAACAACACCGAATTCTATATCGACTAATGGATTAATAACCACACTTGGAATAAGCCTTTCCGGTACCGCAGACGGATCTGAAGTTTTAAAAGTGAATCCAGCATCTGATACAGCAATTTATAATGGAACAAGTACGGCTCTTTCAGAAAACATCATGAGCACTGGAATTCAATTAAACCCTGAGTCGATTTCAGCAAATTCAGTAACAACATCGGAAACCACCAACGCAGGATCCTTAATCGTAGACAGCTTGGTATTTGATGGAACAAACATTGGTCATAGTGATGATAATGATTTAATAACACTTACAGATGGATCACTTACAGTAGCAGGAGACATCTACGTTTCCTCAGATGCCAGACTAAAATCAAATATCATAGCACTTGAACCAACTCTTATTCGTTTGATAAAAATAGAAGCAAAACGGTATACGATGCGAGCGGATAAGGAACAAAAAGAAAAAATTGGATTGTTAGCACAAGAGGTACAAAAAGTATTTCCAGAATTAGTCGATGAAGATAAAAACGGTATGCTTGCTTTGAATTACCAGGGATTGATCCCCATACTAATTAAAGCACTGAAAGAACAAAATGAAATTTATAAAGATCTTGAAAATCAGCTATCTACAATAGAAAAACTCATAAACAACTAAATTTATAATCATGAAAAATTACCTAGTAATTCTTTTTCTAATCCCCTTCTGTAGTTTTTCACAAGACTACTCGTTCTCTTCAATAGATATTTCAGAGAGGCTCACTTCCGGATCTGTAACGGTTGACAATATCTTAGTGAATGAAGCATCAATTGGTCTTGACTCTGATCTCGATATCGTTACATTAGCAAATGGAACAGTTTCCTTTAAAAACGAGATCAAAACTACTTCAGACGCTAGAGTCAAAAATAATATTACCTCTTTTGGACCTTCACTTGAGATGATTTTAAAAATTCAGCCAAAAAAATACAACATGCTAGAAAAAAAATCTCAAAGAAAAAAAATTGGTTTTTTGGCTCAAGATGTAAAACATATTTTTCCAGAACTCGTAAGCATGGATAAAAATAAAATGCTTGCTGTGAACTATCAAGGATTGATTCCTTTGATAATTAATTCTTTGAATGAATTAACTTATAAAAACATTGCATTGAGTAATAGAATTAAAAACTTAAAAAAAAGAATTACAAACAATCATTGAACGTATCTATGAAAAATACCAGGAAGAAAAGTAGACTCAAATAAACTACTTCTTCCCTTCTACCACAATGACGATTTCTCCTTTTGGAGGTTTTGCTTCAAAATGAGCTAAAACTTCAGAGGCGGTCCCTCTAATGGTTTCTTGAAACATTTTCGTAAGTTCTCTTGACACAGAAATCGCTCTATCTGCCCCAAAATATGCTACAAAATGACCTAATGTTTTTACTAACTTATGAGGCGATTCATAAAAAATCATTGTTCTATTTTCTTCGGCCAAAAATAACAACCGCGTTTGTCTTCCTTTTTTCACAGGCAAGAAACCTTCAAAAATAAATTTTTCATTGGGTAAGCCTGCATTTACGAGTGCTGGAACAAAAGCTGTGGCTCCAGGCAAACAGTCTACTTCAATCTTGTTTTCGACGCATGCTCTCGTCAATAAAAAACCAGGATCTGAAATTGCAGGAGTTCCAGCATCAGAGATCAACGCACAGGTTTCTCCATTTTTTAATCGGTTTAAAATCCCTTCAATTGACCGATGCTCATTATGCATGTGGTGACTGTGCATTTGAGTAGAAATCTCAAAATGTTTTAATAGTTTTCCACTTGTACGGGTGTCTTCCGCTAGAATAAAATCTACTTCTTTTAAAACACGAATGGCTCTAAATGTCATATCTTCCAGATTTCCTATTGGGGTGGGCACTATATACAACTTACTCATAATTAAATAGATTCATAGGTTTCTACAGTAATATCGGCAATAATATCTCCTGTGTGTTTTGTGGTGAGTGGTTCAAATAATAAAAGGTAGACTTCCTCTTTGGCAATAGGTTTGTGTGCGACTCCTTTGGGTACAATATAAAATTCCCCCTCCTGTAAGGTGACTATTTCATTTTTTAATTCAATGTCTAAAGATCCCTTAATTACCATAAAAAGCTCATCTTCATCGTCGTGTTGATGAAAAACAAATTCGCCTTTAATTTTTGCTAGTAAAATTTGTTGTCCATTTAATTCGCCTACTTTTTTTGGGGACCAATGATCTGAGAACAAGGCAAACTTCTCTTGAATATTAATAACGCTCATAAAACAAATTTACAAAGAATTAGATGGATTCTACATTTCTAATTCTAGCAATTCTTAGAACCGTTTATTCTAAAAAAAAAAGAACATGAAAAAACCGCAGGTTTCTATACAGAAATGAACTTACAAAACTCTATTATTCAATTGAAAATGTTTAGTTTTGTAACTCATTAAAAGACACAAAATGTATAGAAGTCATTCTTGCGGCGAATTAAGAGCATCGCATATTAACACAGAAGTAACCTTGGCAGGCTGGGTCCAAAAATCTCGCGACAAGGGTTTTATGGTTTGGGTAGATTTACGCGATCGTTATGGAATTACGCAATTGATTTTTGATGAAGAGCGTACTTCAAAGGAAATGATGGAAAAAGCAACATCATTAGGAAGAGAATTTGTCATACAAATTACAGGAACTGTTATTGAACGTGAGTCTAAAAACACAAAAATAGCAACTGGAAATATTGAAGTACTAGTTACTTCCCTAAAAATCTTGAATGAAGCATTAACTCCCCCATTTACCATAGAAGACGAAACAGATGGAGGAGAAGATATCCGAATGAAATACAGATATCTTGACATTAGAAGAAATCCCGTACAAGAGAGTTTAATCTTTCGTCATAAGGTGAGCATGGAGGTTCGAAAATATTTGTCTGATCAAGAGTTTATTGAAGTAGAAACCCCTTATTTGATAAAATCTACTCCAGAAGGAGCTAGAGATTTTGTAGTTCCATCAAGAATGAATGAAGGTCAGTTTTATGCATTACCCCAATCTCCACAAACATTCAAACAACTCCTAATGGTTGGTGGAATGGATAAATATTTTCAGATTGTAAAATGCTTCAGAGATGAAGATCTTCGTGCAGACAGACAACCAGAATTTACACAAATCGACTGCGAAATGGCATTTGTGGAGCAAGAAGATATTTTAACTATTTTTGAAGGGTTAACCCGTCACTTATTAAAAGAAATTAATGGGGTTGATGTGGCAGAATTCCCAAGAATGCTGTACGATGACGCAATGAGGTTGTATGGAAATGACAAGCCAGACATTCGATTTGAAATGAAGTTTGGTGAGTTAAATTCTGTAACTCAACACAAAGAATTTGGTGTTTTTAACAATGCTGAATTAGTAGTAGGAATTGCGGTTCCGGGAGGGAATAAATTCACAAGAAAAGAAATAGATAAATTAATTAATTGGGTAAAAAGACCTCAAGTTGGTGCTCTAGGGATGGTATATTGTCGGGTAAATGAGGATGGAACCTTTAAATCTTCTGTAGATAAATTTTACACTCAAGAAGACCTGGCTAAATGGGCCGTAACTACTGGAGCTAAACCTGGAGATTTGATCTGTATTTTATCTGGTAAAACCCATAAAGTAAGAGCTCAATTATCTGCATTAAGAATGGAATTAGCAGAACGTTTAGGATTGAGAGATCCAAAGGTATTTGCCCCATTATGGGTTATTGATTTTCCATTGTTAGAATTGGATGAAGAAACAGGTCATTACCATGCAATGCATCATCCATTTACATCGCCAAAACCGGGACAATTAGAGTTATTGGAGACCAACCCGGGAGAGGTGAAGGCAAATGCATATGATTTAGTTCTAAACGGAAATGAAATTGGAGGTGGCTCTATTCGTATTCATGATAAAGAGATCCAAGCAACCATGTTGCGCCATTTAGGGTTCACTGAAGAAGAGGCAAAAGCTCAATTTGGATTCTTAATGGATGCCTTTGAATATGGAGCTCCACCTCATGGAGGTTTGGCATTTGGACTAGATCGATTGGTGGCAATTCTGGGAGGTCAAGAAACCATTAGAGATTTTATTGCCTTTCCAAAAAATAATTCTGGTCGTGATGTCATGATTGATGCACCTGCATTTTTAGACGAGCAACAACTCAAGGAACTAAATTTAAAATCTGAGATCAAAGCCTAAGTATAAAATCCCGCAAATGCGGGATTTTTATTACATTTAACTCATGAAAAAAATACTTCTTTTTTTATTTCTATGGACATCGAACGCTCTTTTTTCACAATCCATAACAGGTGATCAATTACTAGAAAAAACAATTCAGTTTCATGATCCAAAGGGAAATTGGAAGGATTTTAATGAAGAGTTGTTAATTACAATGAATACTCCTAATGATGTGAAAAGAAAAAGTGAAGTTCGTATCAATTTACCAAAAGAATACTTCTATGTAAAGTCAATTAAAGATTCTACTACCATTGAATATACAGTAAACAAAGGAATTTGTTCAATGGTTATCAATGGAGATCAGCATCCATCAAAAAAAATTAAAAAGAAGTATAACGCAACTTGTAAGCGGGCAAATTTATATAAAAATTACTATACATTTTTGTATGGACTCCCAATGAAACTTAAAGATAACGGTACTATTATCCATCAAAAAGTAGTCAAAAAAATATTTAAAGGGAAAGAGTATTTGGTTCTAAAAGTTACCTATGATGAAAAGGTAGGAAAAGATCGTTGGTATTTTTATTTCAATCCAAAAAACTATGAAATGAAAGCGTATCAGTTTTTCAAAAAAGAAGAAAAGAGCGGAGAATTTATCTTACTTTCCGGTTTAGAGAGGGTTCATGAAATTAAAATGCCTAAAATTAGAGCCTGGTATTACAATAAAGACGACCGTTATTTGGGAACGGATGTACTAACTATTAAAGAATAGTATGAACTACTTTTAGTTGTGAGAAATACTTAAACGACACCATAAAAAAAATGAAAACAAATAGTTTTACAAAAAACATGAGTTTAAAATCTAACAAAGAGTTAGAGCACATCCTTCAAGAAAAGGACAACTATACCCTAGAAGCAATCCAGGCAGTCATTTGTGAAATGGAGCTTAGAAATTTGATTCAGAAAACAGATGATTTATACAAAGATGCTTTTAAAGAAAATGAAATCATAGAAACCACTGAAAAAGAGGTTGTCGATAATGATAATTTTTCAAAAGAATTGTCATTACCAATATTATATTCCAAAAGAGCCATACAGGGTTTTACTCTTTTTTTTTCGACGATATTTGGCGCTATTTTATTAATGCAAAATTTAAAAGAAATGAACAAGCCTGTAGCAAGAAATCAAGTACTTGTTTTTGGGATTTCCTATACGATTGCCTCAATAATACTTTTGAATTATCTTCCTAAAATGTTTTTTGTTACCCTACTATTTAACCTCTTTGGCTACGCTATTTTATCAGAGTATTTTTGGAATAAAAATTTAGGGAATCAATTAAAATACAAAAAGAAAGAAATCTGGAAGCCGCTTACCATCTCATTCGCTGTGATGTTTTTTTTATTATTATTACAATTTTTACCTCAACTATTAGGGGTGTAAAATTTTCATAATGACACGCTAAATCCAAGGGTCTTCATTTATTTCCAGTTGTTTTTGACTTGACAATACAATTTTTGAATTTTGTTCAGTTTCTCCAATTTTCAAACAAGAAAACAACAAAAAACACCACTCCAACTCTTTGATATCTAAAAGGTGTAATTGTGTGGTATGATATTGATTTTCATCTTGAATAGAAGCATCGAATTCTGCAATTTTATCTCCGTTTTTAAAAATAGATATTTTCTTTTTGTAATGAATTTTTATCACATACATAACTTGATGAACCTCCACTGAATAAATCGTTTTTCTATTATTTAGAGAAATTAATTCTATTATATCTTCAGAACGATCATTGATTGTAAAGACCATTTTCCATTTCCAGAATTTAAACTTTTTGTTGATGGAATAGATTTTTTGTTCTTCAGAATTAAAGATTTCAGATCCAAGCTTTCCAAAATCCATGAACCAGCTAGAGGTATATTTTTTTTTATTGGAAGCATACAATTCTAGGGTATTATTGAAATGTTGAATTAGGTATTTTTTAGTGGTAGACATCGTGTATTTATCTTGTGAAATTTGAACTCAAGTCTGGAAATATTAAATATTTTAAAAGTGATTTCGTATTTTATTTCAAAAATATAAAATTGATTCTAAACTTTGTGTTTTTTATTGAGAGGATCTGTGATAGAAATACATCTGATAATGGATCATAGCGTCTAAAAAAATCAAGTTCATTTGAATAAAAAAAGGATTAAACAGATAACTTTTGTAATTTTACAATATGAAACTAGCGTTAAAAATAATGTTTGCCATCTTTTTAGTATGGGTAGCCATTGGAATATACTTGAAAAATACCGGACATGAAAAAGCCGAGATTGTGATGGGTTTAGGGGTGTTTTATTTTTCTTTTTTATTCATGCCTTTTTTTATTTATTACAGGTATAGAGATGGAAAGTATAAAAAGTACATATTAAATGATCAAAAACTAAGAGATGCTTTCAATCAACAAGATAAAAATTAATGTTCTTGTTTAAATCCTAATCAATAGGATGAAGCCTATTTATCTTGGCCTTTTTTTTATGCTTTTTCAAATCAAATCTTCGTATTTTTGCTCCCTATGATAGACCAACGTAAAGTTACCTCAGAAAAAGCAATTTTAATCGGGATCATATCTCAACAACAAGATGAAATTCAATCTACTGAATACTTAGATGAACTAGAGTTTTTAACAATGACTGCTGGAGGAATTGCCGTAAAACGTTTTGTCCAAAAGATGGAAAAACCCAATCCTAAAACTTTTTTAGGGGCAGGTAAATTAGAAGAAGTAAGAGATTATATAAATGCTAATGCTATCGGTACGGCTATTTTTGATGATGAGTTGTCTCCAGCGCAAATACGAAACATCGAAAAAGTATTAGATTGTAAAATTTTAGACAGAACCAATCTCATTTTAGATATTTTTGCACAAAGAGCACAAACAAGTTCTGCAAAAACTCAAGTTGAATTGGCACAATGTCAATATTTGTTGCCCCGTTTAACCAGACTTTGGACTCACCTAGACAAGCAAAAAGGTGGAATTGGAATGCGTGGACCTGGTGAAACTGAAATTGAAACAGATCGACGTATTATTCGCGATAAAATCACGCTACTAAAAAAGAAATTATTAACCATCGATAAACAAATGGCTGTGCAGCGAAAAAACCGTGGTAAAATGGTTAGAGTTGCCCTTGTTGGCTATACAAATGTTGGTAAATCTACTTTGATGAATGTCATCAGTAAAAGTGATGTTTTTGCCGAAAACAAATTATTTGCAACTTTAGATACTACCGTAAGAAAAGTAGTCATAAAGAATATTCCTTTCTTATTGACTGATACTGTTGGTTTCATAAGAAAACTGCCCACACAATTGGTAGAGTCCTTTAAATCTACTCTAGATGAAGTTCGCGAAGCAGACTTACTCTTGCATGTTGTAGACATTTCTCATCCTAATTTTGAAGATCATATTGCTTCCGTAAACTCTATTTTAAATGATATAAAATGTGCCGATAAACCCACATTATTAGTCTTTAATAAAATTGATGCCTATTCTCATGAAACAATTGAGGAGGATGATCTTATTACAGAAAAAGGAAAAGAACACTACACACTCCAAGACTGGAAAAAAACTTGGATGAATGATTATGAGGTAGCTTCTATTTTTATTTCTGCACTAAACAAGAAAAATTTAGAGGATTTTAAAAAGAATACTTATGAAGAGGTAAAGAAAATTCATATCCAACGTTTTCCTTATAATGACTTTTTATACTATGAATATAAGGGAGAAGAATCTTAATCTTAGAGGTATTTGTAGACCTTCTTTTCGTGAAAACTATAATTTAATCCAAGTCCAAATAACTCTCTAAATTGAGCTCTCCCTGAGGTATTGGCATCTATAATGGTGTGGATCGTAAAGTGCATTTTAATAAACTTGTTCACCTTAAAACGAACATTGGCTTGGTATTCTACATCAATATTTTGTGGCTTATCCAAGTAATCCGAGTACATGGTTACTATATTCTCCATCTCAATATTTTCCATGATACTCAATTTGTAATATCCAGATAAATTAAATCCCAAACTAAAAGCAACGTTTTCTCCTTCTGCTACCCCAAATCTCCCTGAAAACTCATCATTTACAAAGGTAAATCTTGCAGTAGCTGGCGCAATATTTAAATTTAAATTGTCAGATTTTTTCCAAAGTGCACCTGGCCCAATACTTAAATATGCAGGCGAAAAAAAAGCCGAAACTAGCTCTTTGGATGTTTCTTTGTAATTATATCCTCTTGCATATTGTGTTTTAAAGTTGATAAAATTAGAAAAAAACCAATTCCCTCTAGATCGCACCCCAAATAAAGAATTTAATTCAAAACGATCATTGGTTTTTCTGTATCCTTTTTCACTTACATAACTCAAACCATACCCTGTTAAAATTCTAGTATCCCAGTTGATATGCTCTTTTTTGTAATTGAAATCGTAGTTGATATTTAAGTCTCCTGCAATTGTATTTTCTCCTCCAGAGGCCCAGTTATTGAATGAAGATTGGTTGAATATAAACGTAAACCTACCATGAATTTTCCATATAGGAACCGGCAAGCTGTCTTTCTTCTCATGTTGAGCGAACAAAGAAGATGAAAAAAGGAATAAAAACAGCAGTACTATTTTTCTCATTTTATAAAGATCATTTCATTGTAGGAAAATAAAACTATTTTTTTGGCTTATAAATAGGGACAGTTGAACATGCTTCGCCAAACATAATCGATTTTACGATGGGTTGTAATTTTTCTATTAAAAAGGCATATGCAGAATCCGGTATCGGTTTATTTGAGCAGCCTTTAATAATTACGGGCAAATCAATATAATCTTTAAAATCTAGGAAACTTATTAATTCTTGATAAATTGTTGTTTCTAGTAATTCTAAATCTCCAATCACTACTTTATTTGCATGAGCAGATACTTGAGAAGCAACTAACATAAATGCCCATGAGGGAATAATCGCATCTACTGAACAAGATATCGCCACAAAAGAATTTTTATATTGAGACCAATCATGATTTTTTACCGATGCTCTAAAATCTTTCTCTTTTAAAATTAGTTCTTCAAATAACCAATCTTTAATATCAACTACAATTCTTTTCCCTTCAGGATAAATTTCTTCTAGGTCAAAGGTTTTTAATTGACTATTTGAGACTCTATTTATAATTTCTTCTGCCATTTTTTGATCCATTAATTTAAAGCATCCCTAATTCGAGTTTTGCCTCTTCACTCATCATTTCCTGTGTCCAAGTTGGATCGAAAGTAATTTCTACTTCACAATTTTCAATTTCTTTCAGGGTTTTTACTTTGTCTTCAATCTCTACAGGCAAACTTTCTGCAACAGGGCAATTTGGAGAGGTTAAGGTCATAAGTATTTTTGCATTGTTTTCTTCTGACACAAAAACATCATAAATTAGACCCAATTCATAAATATCTACCGGTATTTCTGGATCATAGATTGTTTTTAAAACTCCCACGATTTTATCTCCTATTTCTTCTAATTCTTTGTCTGTCATTTTTAAAAATCTTAATTTAATAACTTGGATTGCTGAGCAATTGCATATATTTTTATTTGTTTTATCATGGAAACCAAACCATTTGCTCTTGTAGGAGACAAATGTTCCTTGAGTCCAATTTCATCAATAAAACTTGTCTCTGCAGCTATAATTTCTTCAGGCCTCTGACCAGAGTACACTCGTAATAGTAACGCTGCAATACCCTTTGTTAGTATAGCATCACTATCTGCAGAATATTTTATGATCTCATTTTCTAACTCAGAGTATAACCAAACTTTAGACTGACAGCCTTTAATTAAGTTTTCATCTAATTTAAACTGATCGTTTATTATTGGTAATGATTTTCCTAACTCTATAATATATTCATAACGATCCATCCAATCATCAAACATAGAAAACTCTTCAATAATTTCTTCTTGTATTTCTTTGATAGTCATTTTTAAAACTTATTTTTGCGATAGTATTATAATCGCCTTTAAAAAAAGGTAAAAATACGATAAAAAAGCGTTAAAATCGCTTTGTTGCAGATAAAGTAAATAGAATACTAATTTTGTTAATCAAGTATATTAAAGGCTGATTGGCACATGAAAATCCTTCATTACAGAAGGTTTAAACGGCATATGAATAAATTATTAGCAGTGGGTACGGTTGCATTTGATGCCATTGAAACTCCATTTGGAAAAACTGATAAAATACTAGGTGGTTCCGGAACTTTTGTAGGGCTAGCAGCCAGTCAATTTGGAGTGAAAACAGGAATTGTTTCTGTTGTTGGCGGAGATTTTCCAACATCATACATAAAAATGATGAATTCTAAAGGAATTGACACCAAAGGAATCGAAATTGTAAAAGAAGGTAAAACGTTCTTTTGGAGTGGAAAGTACCACAATGATATGAACTCAAGAGACACCTTGGTTACAGAATTAAATGTATTAGAAAACTTTACTCCAGAAGTACCTGAAGATTTTAAAGATGCTCCAATTGTGATGTTAGGGAACTTACATCCATTAACACAAGCATCTGTCTTAGATCAAATGACAAAAAAACCAAAGTTGGTGGTTTTAGATACAATGAATTTTTGGATGGATATTGCTTTGACAGATTTGCATACCGTTCTAAAAAGAGTGGATGTAATTACGATCAATGATGAGGAAGCTCGCCAATTGTCTGGAGAATATTCGCTGGTTAATGCTGCTAAAAAAATCCATGAAATGGGACCCAAATATGTAGTGATTAAAAAAGGAGAGCATGGTGCTTTATTATTTAATAAAGGGAACATGTTTTATGCCCCAGCACTCCCTCTAGCAGAAGTATTTGATCCCACTGGAGCAGGAGATACCTTTGCCGGTGGTTTTTGCGGATATCTATCAAAAACAGAAAATATTTCTTTTGAAAATATGAAGAATGCAATTATTTATGGTTCTAATATCGCATCTTTCTGTGTAGAGAAATTTGGTACAGAACGCTTGCAAGAACTTACAAATGATGAGGTTACACAACGTTTACAAGCTTTTAAAGAATTAACACAATTTGACATCAATATATCTTAAATGACCTCCGCAGTTTTGTCTGCGGATTTTTTATAAACAAAAAATGACAAATACAAATGAGTGATGCTATCAAACACGAATGTGGAATTGCACTTGTTCGATTAAAAAAACCATTACAATTTTATAAAGATAAATACGGTTCTGCTTTTTACGGAATTAATAAAATGTATTTATTAATGGAAAAACAGCACAATCGTGGTCAGGATGGGGCTGGCTTTGCCAGTGTTAAAATTAATGTAAAACCAGGTACTAGATATATTAGCCGAGTTCGCTCTAACAAATCACAACCTATTCAAGATGTTTTTGCTCAAATTAATGATCGTTTGAATGGTGTTTTAGAACAGCATCCAGATAAAAAAGATGATGTTGACTGGCAAGAGCAGCACATGCCTTATGTTGGAAACCTATTTTTAGGACACGTTCGTTATGGTACTTTTGGGAAAAATAGCATTGAAAGTGTACATCCTTTTTTGCGTCAAAGTAATTGGAGACATAAAAACTTAATTGTAGCGGGTAATTTTAACATGACAAATTCTAACCAAATGTTAGAAGAGTTAGTTGAGTTAGGTCAGCACCCAAAAGAATTTACTGACACCGTAACTGTGATGGAAAAAATTGGTCATTTTTTAGAAGATGAAGTGGCTGAACTCTATCAAAAAGCAAAAGAAAAAGGTTTTAATAAAAAAGATGCTTCCCCCTTCATCGAAGAAAATTTAAGTCTCAGAAAAGTATTGAAAAGATCCTCTAAAAACTGGGATGGCGGATATGCAATGGCCGGGATAGTTGGTCATGGAGATGCTTTTGTATTAAGAGATCCTAATGGAATTAGACCCACCTATTTTTACGAAGATGAAGAAGTTGTTGTTGTAGCATCAGAAAGACCTGCTATTCAAACCGTTTTCAACGTAAAAATTGACGCCATCAAAGAATTAGAGAGAGGTCATGCTTTAGTTATTAAAAAAAATGGGAAAACATCGATACAATTAGTGAATGAACCTAAAGAAAAATTAGCCTGTTCTTTTGAACGTATTTATTTTTCTAGAGGGAGTGATGCCAGTATCTATGAAGAGCGAAAAAATCTTGGGAAACTCGTTTTTCCAAAGATTTTAAACGCTATCAATAGTGATATTTCAAATACTGTTTTTTCTTTCATTCCCAATACAGCAGAAACTTCTTTTTATGGAATGACAGAAGCTGCTGAAGATATTTTAAATCAACAAAAAACTAATAAAATTTTAACTGGAGGAAAAAGTTTATCGGCAGAAAAAGTAACTGAAATTCTTTCTGAAAGACCTCGTTTTGAAAAAATAGCAATTAAAGATGCAAAATTAAGAACCTTTATTGCTGATGATAGTAGTAGAGATGACTTGGTAGAACATGTTTATGACATTACTTATGGAGTTGTAAAACCTACAGACAACCTGGTTATTATTGACGATAGTATTGTTCGAGGAACTACCTTAAAGAAGAGTATTATCAAAATATTAGATAGACTAAGTCCTAAAAAAATAGTTATTGTTTCTTCAGCTCCTCAAATTCGTTATCCTGATTGTTATGGAATAGACATGGCGAGAATTGATGCTTTTATTGCTTTCAAAGCAGCTTTGGAACTCCTTAAAGATACAAATCAATACCATATTGTTGAAGATGTTTACAAAAAATGTAAAGAACAAGCCTCCAAAACAGACACAGAGATTATAAACCATGTAAAAGAAATTTACAAACCATTTTTAGCGGAAGAGATCTCTAAAAAAATTGCAGAAATGTTAAAAACTAGCGATATAAAAGCAGAAATAGAGGTTATTTATCAATCTGTTGAAGGATTGCATACCGCTTGTCCAGAAAATCTAGGTGATTGGTATTTTACAGGGGATTACCCAACTCCTGGAGGAAGGAGAGTTGTAAACCAGGCTTATATAAACTTTTACGAAGGAAATAACCAAAGAGCCTACTAGTCCTTTTTGAGCATGCCTTTGTTCCGTCTCTAGAAAACTATTCATATAGAAGCTTGCCCACACAAAATAAAAAAGAGCTCCTCTTAATTTGAGGAGCTCTTTTTTATGGTATGAAGTAGTGTAAAAATCCTTTTTATTTCTCTAACCCTAATTTACCAATCGGATACAATTCTTACTATTAATTGGAAAATTCATCGGTAAAATCGGTCAATACCTCCTTAATAACAGTATCAATTCTTTTTGAGTCAATATCATATTTAAGATTGACTCCTTTCTTTTCTGGAAACTGTTCTATGGTAACCGTTGTAGATGGAAAAGCAAAATCTACCCCCAATGCCTTGGCTAATTTTACAATCGCTATATGCAATCTGTGTTTTGAGGATTGCTCAATACCCCATGCCAAGCTTTTAAAGTACACATTTATCATTACCAACAAAGCAGAATCTCCAAATCCTGTAAATTCTACATTAAATGAATCTGAACGAGTTTCTGGATGTGCGATTATAATTTCTCTTACTCCTTTTACAAACGCTTCAATTAGTTCCGGTGGTGTGTCATAACGCAAACCTAGATTAGTATTGTATCTTCTAAACAATCGCAATCCTTTATTATTGATAACAATTTCAGACAATTTACTATTAGGGATTTTGTAGACAGACGTATCCGCAGCACGAACACTTGTAGATCTAAAGCCCACTTTTTCTACGGTCCCAACCACTTCTCCAGCCTCAATCCAATCTTCTATATGAAAAGGCTTGTCAAGAAAAATCATGATCGTCCCTATTAGATTTTTAACGGTATCTTGAGATGCCAAGGCAACTGCCAAACCACCAATTGTGGCTCCAGCGAGCATTGTTGCAGCATCAACTCCAAAAAGAATCAATAATCTAAACAAACCAATAACAATAACAAGACCCGTAAATAGACTATTTAAAATCGGGACTAATTGATCATCCAATCTCCCATGGGTTTTTTCAGCAAACTGCCCATAAATAAACATGACAACTTTTACTAACTTCAAGAAAACATAAATCCAAAAGATTGTTTTGGCAATATTCAAACCTAAAAATACCCAAGTGTTTACAGGTAATCCAAATTGTAAAGACGGAAAAAGTTTGTCTATAAAAGCAACTCCAACGAGTAAACTTATCGGATGTGCCAATTGTTTTAGTACTTTATTTACCTCTAAATTGGTGTTTTTTGTAATTTGTTGTTGAATTCTTCTTAGCAGAAAGAACGCAATTCTTTTTACAATCATAAAGACAAAATACCCCAGAGTTAGTAGAGATAGAAGACCGATAAACTGCCATAACTCTACCCCTAGAATTTTTTTATGGCCTGAAACTGGAATTAAATTTTCTAACTTCTGAACATACCAGGGATACACTTCTTTGTATAAACTATCTATTTTTGAAAGGGTCTCGGAAGAAAAATACCACTTATCTCCTATCTTTTCTACATAGATTTGTGGCATTCTTTGCGGGAACAAAACATATTTAAAAAAAGAAGAATACCCAATAGAGTCTTTATAATTTGGATTTACAGGGATTTTATTCACATCTACATACAATCCTTTGCCATCCAATACTTGTTTTATTTTAATCGCTTTTTTTATGGCCTGCTCTTCTGATAATCCTAAAATTGTTTTCGCAGCTTTTTTTGGATCAAAAGAATCCGATTGTAAAAAATATAAGTGAGTTTGCACTGTTGCATGAGGATTGCTTAGATCTACACGTGTACTATCTTGAGCCATGCTCAACATTGGTAACAATAAAAGGCACCACAAATAATTTCTCATAATTACGTTGTTAAAATACATTAATCTAAAACAAATTTACTCTTTTTTATTTTTATATGAAGTTGCATTTGGGATAAAGAGAAGGCTTTTTGTGAGGAGTAAAAAAAGTAATCTAGAGCAGCAAGCTTAGATCAAATTATCGGCTAATCTTTATACCAACTCGCATATTTAATATAATTATTGGCAATTCTATCAATTTCTCTAGAAATAAGTTCTTGAGAAATATCTTTTACCTTTTTGGCGGGAATACCAGCATAAACACTTCCACTTTCTACACGTGTATTTTTGGTTACTACAGCGCCTGCAGCAATAATTGAATTAGACTCTATGACACAATCATCCATAATTATGCTCCCCATGCCTACCAACACATTATCGTGAATTGTACACCCATGAACCAGCGCATTATGACCAATTGAAACATTATTACCAATATTTGTAGGCGATTTCAAGTAAGTTGCATGAATAACTACACCATCTTGAATATTGACTTTATTCCCAATTTTTATTGAATGAACATCGCCCCGTATTACGGCATTGAACCACACACTGCATTTTGATCCTAAAGAAACTTCACCGACAATTGTAGCATTATCCGCTATAAAACAATCTTTTGGTATTTGTGGATATTTGCCGTTTACAGGTTTTATTACCTTCATATTAGTTGTATATATTAATTCTCACCACCAAACCTTCATTACTTCTAACATTAAAAACTGTTTGGTCTTCAAAAAGTAAATATTGCCCTTTTATACCCACTAATTTACCCTTGTATGAGGGCGTTTTTACTAAATTTAAACTCGTTGGTTTCTGTGGATATTTTTTTACAGGAAAATTCATATTGGTTTCAGTATTGGTCTCAATAATATATTCTTTAACCTCATCTGGTATGAATTCTTTTAACTGATCTCTCCATTCCAACAAGCTTACATTCTCAACATCATTCTTCAACATTTTACGCCAATTGGTTTTATCAGCTACATGTTTTTTTAAAGCAACCTCCGTGATTCCTGCTAAATAGCGGTTGGGAACTTCTACAATTTCAATTGCGGCATGTGCGCCTTGATCTATCCAACGAGTTGGAACCTGTGTCTTCCTTGTAACGCCAACTTTTACATTACTGGAGTTGGCCAAATACACAATATGAGGAGTTAATTGAACCGATGTTTCATAATCCAAGTCTCTATCTTCGATTCCTAAATGCGCTTTGCTTAATTCTGGTCTCATAATCCAATCACCTGCACTGGGCGTATCAAAAAAACAAGACTTACAAAACCCTTGTCTGTATATTTGCTTTTCTGAATGGCAATGTAAACATTCATAGCCAACAAAATTGATCCCTATTTCTGCACCTAACAACTGGTTCATATTGATAAAATCAGTTTCCATCTCTAAGTAATACTGAATTTCTTCCGTATTTTCTGTCCACATTTTTTTTAAAACTCCTTGGTAGTTCATAGAAAAGATTTTACTATTTTAGTTTTCGATTAAAAAAATATTTTCATTTTTGAATCGAACTTAACAAATTTACGAATTTCTATGGCGTTTCAAATTATCAATTCTATAATTTCTTGGTTTTTGAAAAAACGAAAACATCAAATTGAGTTGTTTTTAAAATATCCTGAAAATGTTCAAGATGAATTACTTTTAAAACTTATAAACAAAGCTAAAAACACAACATTTGGAATCGATAAAGGGTTCTCATTTATCAAAAATTATACGGATTTTTCAACAAATGTTCCCATTCAGAAGTACGAAAGTTTTGAACCCCTCATTGAGAGATGTAGAAAAGGTGAACAAAATTTATTTTGGCCAACAGATATAAAATGGTTTGCAAAATCAAGTGGAACCACAAACTCGAAAAGTAAATTCATCCCTGTTTCAGACGAAGCTCTGGAATACTGTCATATGAAAGCTGGTAAAGACATGTTGTGCTTGTATATCAACAACAATAAAAACACACAGCTTTTCACCGGTAAAAGTTTGCGTTTGGGAGGCAGTTCTGATGTTTACAAAGACAACGATTCCTATTTCGGAGATTTATCTGCAATTATCATAGAAAACATGCCTTTATGGGCCGATTTTAGCTCCGCTCCAAGTCAAGAAGTTGCATTAATGAGTGAATGGGAAACTAAAATGGAAGCCATTATTGATGAAACGATCAACGAAAATATTACGAGCTTGGTAGGCGTACCAAGCTGGATGCTCGTATTATTAAATCGAGTACTGGAAAGAACTGGAAAAAATCATATTTTGGAAGTTTGGCCAAATTTAGAAGTATATTTTCACGGAGGTGTAAATTTCAATCCCTACAGAGAACAATATCAGAGAATTATTCCAAAAAAAGACTTTCAATATTATGAAACTTATAATGCCTCAGAAGGTTTTTTTGCTATTCAAGACAGAAACAACTCTAAAGAACTCCTTTTAATGTTAGATTATGGAATTTTTTATGAATTTATTCCTATGTCGAATTATAAAGGTGAACAATCGAAAGCAATCTCCATTTCTGAGGTTAAAAAGGATATAGACTACGCCTTAGTGATTACTACAAATGGAGGATTGTGGCGTTATCTAATTGGAGATACCATACGATTTACTTCTTTAAATCCTTATCGCATAAAGATAACCGGAAGAACAAAGCATTATATTAATGTGTTTGGAGAGGAACTAAATATTGAGAATGTAGAAGATGCATTAAAAATTACTTGTGAAAAAAATGCTGCTATTATTAAAGAATTTACAGTCAGTCCAATTTTTATGGAGGGAAAAGAAAAAGGAGGGCATGAGTGGATTATTGAGTTTGATAAAGAACCAGAAAGTTTGTCTTATTTTACAGAAATCTTAGACAATTCTTTAAAAGCGATCAACTCAGATTATGAAGCAAAACGTTATAAAAATATGACCCTAATGCCTCCTAAAATTCACAAGGCAAAAAAAGATCTTTTTTACAATTGGTTAAAACAAAAAAATAAGTTAGGTGGCCAACACAAGGTGCCTAGACTATCAAATTCTAGAAGGTTTGTTGAAGAACTTTTGCAACTATAAATACTAAATTTCTCGCTCTACAACATAATCAATCATCTTTATCAAGGAAGTTTTGTATTCAGAGGGTGGGTAATTTTCCAAAATTCCAATGGCTCTATTCTTATAATCATTCATTTTTGAAGTACTGTATTCAATTCCCCCATTTTCTTTAACAAAGGCAATGACTTCTTTGACACGTTTTTTATTTCTATTGTGTTTTTTTATCGAGTTGATTAACCAAGACCTTTCTTTAGAAGAACAAACGTTCAATGTATAAATCAGAGGCAAGGTCATTTTTTTCTCTTTGATATCTATTCCTGTTGGTTTTCCAATTTTTCCATCATAATAATCAAATAAATCATCTTTGATTTGAAAAGCCATTCCAATATATTCTCCAAATTTTCGCATTTGCTGCACGGTATCTTTATTGGCTCCCACAGAGGCAGCACCAATTCCGCAACAAGCAGCAATTAACGTAGCTGTTTTTTTACGAATAATATCAAAATAAATATCTTCTGTAATATCTAACTTTCTTGCTTTTTCTATCTGAAGTAACTCGCCTTCACTCATTTCACGAACCGCAATAGAAATTAATTTCAACAAGTCAAAATCTTCGTTATCGATAGACAATAACAATCCTTTCGATAATAAAAAATCTCCAACTAAAACTGCAATTTTATTTTTCCAGATGGCATTTAAAGAGAAAAACCCTCTTCTCCTATTACTCTCATCAACTACATCATCATGAACCAAAGTTGCGGTATGAATCAACTCTACCACTGAGGCTCCTCTGAAAGTTCGTTCGTCAAAACCACCATCAGAAACCATTTTTGCAACTAAGAAAACAAACATTGGTCGCATTTGTTTTCCTTTTCTCCGCACAATATAATAGGTAATTCTATTTAAAAGAGGAACTTTAGACAACATCGCTCCTTTAAACTTCTCCTCAAAAAGTTCTATTTCTGAAATTATTGGTTGTTTTATTTGCTCTACAAAATTCATTTAAACGGAACTAATTGTTTTCTTGCAAAATTAGCAAAAAATTCACTTACGATTTATTGGCCAATTGCCCACAAGCAGCATCAATATCTTTTCCTCTGCTTCTTCTAACATTGACTGTAATATCGTGCATTTCTAAATTAGAAATATAATTATTTATAACGGATGAGCTTGCTTGTTGAAACACACCATCATCAATAGGGTTGTATTCTATCAAATTTACTTTACAGGGAACTGCTTTACAAAAATCTACCAATGCTGTAATATCTTCTTTTCTATCATTAATTCCATTCCAAACAATATATTCGTAGGTAATCGGTCGGTTTGTTTTTTCATACCAATATTCCAAAGACTCTTTCAAATCTTTTAACGGAAACGTTGTATTGAAGGGCATTATAGTTGTTCTAACCTCATCTATTGCAGAATGAAGAGATACTGCTAAGTTAAATTTCACTTCTTCATCGGCCATTTTTTTAATCATTTTTGGGATTCCTGAAGTAGAAACTGTAATTCGTTTTGAAGACATCCCTAAACCTTCTGGAGAAGTTATCATTTCTATAGATTTAAGCACATTGTTGTAATTCATTAAAGGCTCTCCCATTCCCATAAAAACAATGTTGGTTAATTTGTGATTGTGATACAACCTACTTTGTTTATCTATAATGACTACTTGATCATAAATTTCATCAGGATTTAAATTGCGCATTCTTTTTAAACGGGCAGTTGCACAAAATTTACAATCCAAACTACAACCAACCTGACTAGAAACACAGGCTGTTGTTCTTTTTTCTGTTGGAATCAGCACAGATTCTACGACAAATCCATCGTGTAATTTGATGCCATTTTTTATGGTGCCATCCTTACTTTTTTGCATGGAATCGACTTTGATATGATTGATCACAAAGTTCGCTTCTAACATTTCTCTCGTTTGCTTAGAAATGTTTGTCATGTCTGCAAAAGTGAATAAAGACTTACTCCAAAGCCACTCAAAAACTTGATTTCCTCTGAAAGCTTTATCGCCATTTTCCACAAAAAAATCTCGCAATTGTTCTTTGGTTAAAGCTCTTATATCTCTTTTTTTTACTTCCATCTCTTGCAAAAATACAAAACCTCACAAGAAACTTGCGAGGTTTATGATCTATCTATATCTTATACTTATATAATTAACATTGCATCTCCATAAGTAGAGAATCTATATTTTTCTTTGATCGCTTCTTTATAGGCCTCCATTACAAAATCGTATCCTCCAAATGCAGCTGCTTGCATTAGCAAGGTTGATTTGGGTGTATGTAAATTTGTGATCATACTCGTGGCAATACTAAACTCATAGGGAGGGAAAATAAATTTATTGGTCCAACCTTCAAATGCATTCAATTCATTTTTAGATGAAACTGAAGACTCAACAGTTCTCATTACCGTTGTTCCTACAGAACATACTCTTCTTTTTTCAGCTTTTGCTTGGTTAATTTTATTGGCAGATGCTTCAGGAATAATAATTTGCTCTGAGTCCATTTTATGCTTGGATAAATCTTCAACCTCAACGGGGCTAAATGTTCCTAGACCCACATGAAGTGTTGTTTCTGCAAACTCAACTCCTTTAATTTCTAAACGCTTAATTAAATGTTTGGAAAAATGCAACCCAGCTGTCGGTGCTGCAACAGCCCCTTCGTGTTTTGCATAAATAGTTTGGTAACGTTCTTTGTCTAAATCTTCGACCTCTCTATTAATTGCTTTTGGCAATGGAGTTTGTCCTAGTTCTAATAATTTAGCTCTAAACTCTTCGTATGAACCGCTAAACAAAAAACGCAACGTTCTTCCTCTAGAAGTTGTATTGTCTATAACCTCAGCGACTAAACTATCGTCTTCACCAAAGAATAACTTGTTCCCAATTCTAATTTTTCTTGCTGGATCTACCAAAACATCCCACAATCTATTTTCTGCATTTAGCTCTCTTAATAAGAAAACTTCAATTCTAGCACCTGTTTTTTCTTTATTACCAAACATTCTCGCAGGAAAGACTTTCGTGTTGTTTAACATGATAACATCCCCTTCATCAAAGTAATTGATAACATCTTTAAAAAGTTTGTGTTCTATAGTCCCCTCTTTTCGATTGAGAACCATTAAACGAGACTCGTCTCTATGATCTGTTGGGTATTGAGCTAATAACTCTTCGGGTAAGTCAAATTCAAAATGCGATAATTTCATACGTATATTTGTTATAAAGTGGGCAAATATACGACATCGGAACAGGCGTTGTCAAGTGTTTGACTGTTTAATTTACAGTTTCTCAATTTTAATTCCTATGAGTTGCATATCGTCCCAAAACTTTTGATACGATTTTGTAACAACTTCTGCCTCTAAAATTTTAATAGGAACTTTCAATGCTAGTGGCGCAAAAGCCATTGCCATTCGATGATCATTATAGGTCTTTATGGAAATATTTGGATGTATTTCTGAAGAACTTTCTAGGTGTAAACTGTGCTCGGTTACAGAAATTGTGGCTCCTAAATTTGACAATTCTTCTTTTAGTGCCTCAAGTCGATCAGTTTCTTTAATTTTTAAAGTATGCAACCCTAGTAAGTTACATGCAATATTTTCGGCAAAACAAGTTACCGCAATTGTTTGAGCAATGTCTGGAGCATTTTTTAAATCAATCTCTAGGATAGAATTGTTAGTTTTTTGTGTTTTCTTTAGACGGATTGAATGAGTATCAAAAAAAGTTTCAACTCCAAAATGTTGGTAAATTTCTACCAAACAAGAATCTCCTTGTAAACTTTCTTTTTTATAGGCAGATAGGGTAATCTCTGAACCAATCTCTGAAAGGGCAATAATTGAATAGAAATAACTTGCCGAAGACCAATCAGACTCTACAACAATCGTTTGTTTTTGAATGTATTTTTTTGGACGAACGTATATGGTATTCCCTTCAAACTTTGTTTGAATTCCTAATTGATGTAACAAACTTAAAGTCATATTGATATAAGGTACAGAAGTAATTTTACCAATCAATTCTATCTCCAAGCCGTTGTCTAATTTTGAGGCAATTAATACCAAAGAAGAAATGTATTGGCTACTAACATTCCCATAAATCTGAACCTTTTGATTCGTAATCTTTGTTCCTTTAATTCGAATTGGAGGATAGCCTTGTTTCGCTTCATAAGAAATATTCGCTCCTAGGTCTTTTAAAGCATTGACCAAAATCTCAATGGGTCTATTTTGCATTCTTTCAGAACCTGTTAAAACAACTTCCCTATCCTCTCTGGAGGCAAAATAAGAAGTTAGGAAGCGCATGGCAGTTCCTGCATGTCCAATATTCACAAGTTCATCACTTGAAGAAAGTGCCTCTTGTAGATGAACAGAATCATCAGAATCTGATAAATTTTCTATTGAAATTTCTGGGAATAAATTTTGGAGAATTAACAACCTATTTGATTCGCTTTTAGAACCAGAAATGGTTATTTCCTGATTTATTTTCTTATTCTCTGCAACATTTAATAGTATATCCATTTTCTGAATTCTGAATCCTTATGTAAACTTATTAATTTATTTTATCTTCTATTTCTAATCATTAATAATGAACGTCAAAGTTAATGTACAAAAAGATGCTACCAAAGTTTCTGAGGAATATTTTACCCCTGAAATTATAAAATATTATTTTTTTTGTTTGCGGATAGAAATTGAGAACATTTCCAATTTTTAAGCGGAGACTATAAATGCTTGCATAGATGAGTTGCCGAATAAAATGAAGACACTCAGGATCTCAATAAGGTTGGATTAAGGATTGATGGAAATAGTTGTTTTTAAATCTAAATCAATCGCATTTTCCAACTCTTTTAAGTGTTTTTTCCTCACTTTTAACTTCGTTTCAAAATGTGCTTTTTTATTCAATTTAGAAAACATTTCCGCTACTTTGATTGCTGTTTCTAGCTGTTGGTTTTCAGGAACAAGTACATCTAAAAACCCTGCTTTTACAGCCTCTTTTGGAGTGTAGATTTCTGCATTATTGATACTTCTATTCAAATACACTTTAGACAAACGTGCTTTTGCAATGGAAATCCCCGCATGGTGCATGGTCATTCCTATCATCACTTCGTTTAAGCCTATTTTAAAGTCGCCATCAACTCCAATTCTATAATCTGAAGAAAGTAGAAGAAAAGCTCCTTTAGCAATTGCATGACCAGAACAAAGAACAATAATTGGCTGCGGGAAAGACAACATTTTTAAAGACAACTTAGATCCTTTTGTTACTAATTTTTTGGCTGATTCTGATGATTCAGTCATCACTTTTAAATCGAATCCAGCAGAGAAAATTCCATTTTGCCCTGTTAGAATCACTACTTTATTTTCCTGGTGTGCCTTGTCTAAACTTTTATTCAATCCTTCTATTACCTCGTGAGAGATTGCATTGGCTTTTCCATTATTAATGGTAATAATGGCGCATTTTTCTTCTGATTGATAAGTAACAAATTCGTTCATTGTATCGTATTAAATAAATTTAGCCAAGTAGATTCCAGCAAATACTGCTGAAAAACCAACTACAAAACTAGCAATTGTATAGAGAGCAAAACTTGAAAAGTCTCCAGACTTTAAAAAAACCTGATTCTCATAAGCAAAGGTTGAAAAAGTTGTAAATCCACCACAAAAACCTGTTGCTAGCAACAATACATAATTCTGTGAAAGCGTCTCACTTTTTGCAGCATATCCTAGTATAATTCCAATCAATAGACTTCCCAAAATATTGGCTGCAAAAGTTCCGTAGGGAAAACCATTAGGGGTGTTGTTAAGCCATTTTCCAATTACATAGCGTAATACACTACCAAAACCACCTCCTATAAAAACAACCAATACTTGTTTCATTATAATTTTATTTGGTCAATATCTACCCAATGCTTTTTTTCAACAACTGTTCCTTTGTCTAAAATCATGACCCCTGGATTTGCTCTAATCATGGTTTTTAGGGTCGTCTCATCACAAAACAAGAACTCAAAAGGTAAACTGTATTTTTCTTTCACAAAGGTTAACTCGTCAGAAAATGAAGCAGAAACTCCATACACTGTATACCCTTTTTTGATTGCTTTTGTGGTCATTTCTTTAATTTCTGGAAATCCATTTACTTCACTTTTTTCCAAATTATAAACAATAACCAATAGGAGTTTCTCCTCTTGTAATAATTCTGGTGCTAAATCTGCTTGTGCATCTTCTAACACAAAATCATGAACTGGAGCTATACTTCCATCTGCAGGATATTTCATTCCCTCTTGTAAATTTTTACCAATCGCATAGGCTCTAAAATCGATGAGTGGCAAATGAGACAATACATGTTGTACGATAAATAAAAAACTAGCTAAAGATAAAAAGGTAATTACTTTTGGAAGACTCCCTTTAAAAATGGGTTGAATCATTTTAATTTTTAGCAATAATACAAGGATGAACCCAATTAACAGTACATTCTTATAGAAGGTTTCCCAAGGGGTTAATTTAATAGCATCCCCAAAGCATCCGCAATCTGTTACTTTATCATAATACGCGGAATACCAGGTTAAAAACAAAAAAATAAGGGTCAATACAAACAAACTCCAAACAGTTAGTGTTGGTTTGTAGCCAATTAAAATCATCACGCCTAACAAAATTTCCGCAATGATTAATAAAATAGCAAATGGCAATGCATACGGAATTAAGAATTCTATATTCAATACCGATTCAGAAAAATATTCTTGAAACTTATATTGGGAACCAATTGGATCTACCAATTTGACAAAGCCAGAAAACACAAACAAGCCTCCTACTAAAATTCTAATAAGTTGTATCAATAGTTTCATAATATATTTTTTAACTTGGTAGAGACTTTTCTGATAACAATTACTCTTCCAAATGAATCATTGCAAAAACAGCATAATTAATCATGTCTTGATAATTCGCATCGATCCCCTCAGAAACAATTGTCTTTCCTTTATTATCTTCAATTTGTTTTACCCGTAATAGTTTTTGTAAAATTAAATCCGTTAAACTTGCAACTCGCATATCTCTCCATGCCTCGCCATAATCATGATTTTTATCCATCATCAATTGTTTTGTACTGTTGCTGTGTTTATCATACAGAGCAGTAGCTTCTTCAGTATTTAAATCTGGATTTTCTACAACCCCTTTTTCTAACTGAATTAAGGCCATAATCGAGTAATTAATAATTCCGATGAACTCAGAGATCACTCCTTCATCAACTTTTCTGACCTCGTTTTCTTGTAACTGACGGATTCTTTGGGCCTTGATAAATATTTGATCTGTAAGCGATGGCAAACGTAAAATTCTCCAAGCAGATCCGTAATCAGCCATTTTTTTAACAAATAAACTTCTACATTCATTGATCACGGTATCATATTGTTTTGAGGTATCTTGCATTTTTATAAAAAGTATTTTTCCAAATGTAGTAAATCTTCAAAGCATTTCATTTATTTTTACAATGAATTTATCAACTATCCAATGAAAAAAATTGTAGTTTTTTGTGGCTCAAGTCTAGGTTTTAATCCTATGTATAAAGAAGCAGCTATCGAATTAGGAAATTATTTTGCTAAAAACGACATTGAGTTAGTTTATGGCGGAGGGAAAATTGGAATGATGGGAATTCTTGCTGACACAGTGTTAAAACACAAAGGCAAAGTTATTGGAGTAATTCCAAAATTATTAGAAAAAAAAGAAGTAGTTCATACAGGAGTAAAAGAAATGATTGTGTGTGAAAAAATGAGTGATCGAAAAGTGATTATGAGTAAATTAGTAGAAGGTTACATCACTCTTCCAGGTGGTTTTGGTACCCTAGATGAACTATTTGAGGCACTTACTTTAAATCAATTACAAATCGAACAAAAACCGGTAGGTCTTTTAAATATGAATGGATTCTTTGATGCAGTTCTTTTACAGTTAGATAAAATGGTAGCAGAGGGCTATTTAAAGCAAGCAAATAGAAAAATGTTATTTGTTGGAACTTCTGTAAATGATTTGATGGAAAAAATGAACCAATACAAAGCCCCAAAAAAAACAAACGTAATACATAAAGTGGTAAATTAAAATGACAATCAATTGTAAGGGAACACTAGTAGAGGTGTCATCACCAAAAGTAATGGGGGTGTTAAATATAACTCCTGATTCTTTTTTTGACGGAGGTCGATATAAAAATGATGCTGAAATTCTTTCTCAGGTTGAAAAAATGCTGACTGAAGGAGCTACTTTTATCGATGTTGGGGCCTATTCATCAAGACCAGGAGCCATTCATATTTCTGAAGATGAAGAACTAGAAAGAATTGTTCCTGTGATTGATTTATTGGTAAAAAATTTCCCTGAAATCATTCTTTCTGTTGATACTTTTAGAAGTAAGGTTGCCAGGGAAACAATTCATACAGGAGCCGCAATTATAAACGATATTTCTGGAGGAAAAATAGATCCCAATATGTTTGCGACCGTTGCAAATTTAAAAGTCCCCTATATCTTAATGCACATGTTAGGAACTCCCCAAAACATGCAACAAAATCCTAAATATGAAGATATTACCAAGGAAATTATTTTCTTTTTTGCAGAACAAATCGAAAAACTTCATCAGCTTAAAGTAAATGATATCATTATTGATTTGGGCTTTGGTTTTGGAAAAACCATTGATCATAATTTTGAAATCCTCAAGAAATTAGAACTTTTCAAAAGCTTAAATGCTCCAATACTTGCAGGAATTTCAAGAAAATCTATGTTATACAAACCCTTAGGAATTTCTGCTCAAGAGGCATTAAATGCCACTACCTGTGCAAATACAATTGCCTTATTAAATGGTGCAACTATTTTGCGAGTTCACGATGTAAAAGAGGCAATGGAAGCTATAAAAATTGTCTCTCGAATTATATAACTTCTATGTTTTGAATTCCTTTTTATGAATTCTTCTAAAAAAACTCCTTTGACTCCTCAAAAAGTCACTCCTTTGTTTGTTATACGGATATCATAATAGGCATTGTATTCCGCTAATTTATTAGTACTTTAGCCTAAAATCAGTGAATTTTATGTTCGATTTTATTGAATTTTCTTTGTTGGATGTTTTAGATATTTTGTTAGTAGCTTTTCTACTTTACTATATTTATAAACTATTAAAAGGAACGGTAGCCATTAATATTGTCATCGGTGTTGCCATTATTTTTGTCATTTGGAAAATTACTGAAGTTCTAAACATGAAAATGCTTAGTAGCATCTTAGGAACACTTTTAGGTGGGGGTGTGATCGCTTTAATTATTGTCTTTCAACAAGAAATAAGAAAATTCTTATTAATGATTGGCACAACAAACTTTACAAACAAACGCAATTTCTTGAAACAATTAAAGTTTTTACAAACGGAGATTAGCTCTGAAATCAATACCGAAGTCATTATCAATGCGTGTAAAAGTTTATCAAAAACACAAACGGGTGCACTAATCGTTATTGAACGAACAAATGCTTTGGATTTCTTAATCAATACAGGAGACAATATGAATGCCTTGGTTAATGAAGCTATTTTAGAGAGTATCTTCTATAAAAATAGTCCTTTACATGATGGTGCATTAATTATAAGAGACAATTTTATTGTTGCTACCAGAGTTGTGTTACCAATTTCTGATAACACTAAAATTCCTGCAAGATTTGGCTTACGCCACAAAGCCGCCATAGGGGTTTCTGAAAAAACAGATGCTGTTTGTTTGTTAGTTTCAGAAGAAACTGGGGAAATTTCCTATATAAAAGATGGTGGTTTTGTATTGTATTCTGATTATTTAGAACTCAACGAAAAACTCAAAAAAGATTTGATCTAATTTTTTTTAAGAAGCTTTCTTGGCGCTAAACTGCTTCTCGTATAAGTTTTTATAATATCCTTTTTCCTTGTGCAATAATTCATCATGTGTTCCCTCCTCTACGATGAGTCCTTGGTCCATCACAATAATCTTATCTGCCTGCTTAATCGTTGCCAATCTATGAGCGATGATGATAGAAGTCCTTCCTTTGGTAATTGTTTCCGTTGCATATTGAATCAGTTGCTCTGCATAAGAATCTACCGAAGAAGTTGCTTCATCTAGAATTAAAATACTTGGCTGACTGAGATAAGCTCTTAAAAAAGCGATTAATTGTCTTTGCCCTGAAGACAACATTGCCCCACGCTCTTTCACATTGTATTGATAATTTCCAGGAAGTGTCATGATAAAATCGTGAATCCCAATTTGTTTGGCGGCTTGTTTTACTTCCTCCAAAGAAATTTTTTTGTTTTTTAAGGTGATGTTATTTAAAATTGAATCAGAAAATAGAAAAACATCTTGCAATACAACCGCAATCTGAGTTCTTAAATTCTCCAAAGCATATTCTTGTATTGGAATATCATCAATACAAATAGCACCACTATTGATCTCATAAAAACGATTTATCAAATTAATAATCGTTGATTTCCCCGCTCCTGTTGCCCCAACAATTGCTATTGTTTGTCCACTTTTTACTTCTAAAGAAATTCCCTTTAAAACTTCTTCATCTGCCACATAACTAAATGTAACCTCTTTAAAATTGATGTTTCCTTTTAACTTTTTGGCAGGTATCGTTCCGTTTTTAACAATACTACTTTGTGTATCAATCACTTTAAAAACCCGCTCCCCTGAAACAATCCCCATTTGCAATTGATTAAACTTATCTGCAATTTGTCGTAAAGGCCTAAATAGCATTTGTGCCATTTGTACAAATGCCATAACTGTACCAGGACCAGCAACAAAACCTCCAATAATTTGTTTGCTTCCAAACCAAACGATCAAACCAATTCCTATGGACGACAAAATTTCTGCAATTGGAAAGAAAATTGAGAAATACCAGATGGTTTTTACATAAGCTTCTTTGTGCTTGTTATTTATCGCATTAAAATTCTCATATTCAATTCTTTCTCTATTAAACAGTTGAACAATTTTCATCCCCGTAACTCTTTCCTGTACAAAACCGTTCAAATTTGCCACTTGATTTCTTACTTCCTGAAAAGTGGTTTTTATCGCTTGTTGAAAAACTCTTGTTGCATATATTAAAATGGGTAAAACAGCCAATGCAATAAATGCCAACTTCCAATTGAAATAAAACATCAATGCTGTAATTGCAAACATTTGCAAAACATCACTTACAATTGTAAAAACACCCGTACTAAAAAATGCAGCAATTGTCTCTATATCAGATACAACTCTTGTAACGAGTTTTCCCACAGAGTTTCTATCGAAATAAGACATTTTAAATTGTAAAATATGCCTAAATATCTTAGCTCTGATATCTCTGATGATATGTTGGCCAACCCAATTTGCAAAATAAATATAGGCAAACCGAAGTAGGGTTTCTAAGAGAACGACCGCAAACATTAACATTACATTGTTAATCAGACCTTGCGTATCTTTTTCTGTAATATACTTATCTACCGTTTCTTTAATTAAATAAGGATTTAATAAGGAAACTACCGCTAATAAAATGGTTGAAATGGTCGCTATAAAAAAATTCAATTTATAGCGTTTAGCAAAAGACATCAGTCTTAAAAAAATATCGAAATCGAATGTCTTTCCTGTTTTATCTGCCAAAACTAATACTTGATATTTGTTAAAAATAATCCTTTTGCAGGGACTGACAGCCCTGCATTACTTCTATTTTTACTTTCTATAATTTTTCTAAAATCATCTATTGAAATTTTCTCCAAACCAACATCCACAAGGGTTCCAACAATAGCTCTGACCATATTTCTTAGAAAACGATTGGCACTGATGTAAAAAACAAGTTCTTTCCCATTTTGCTTCCAAACAGCTTGTGTAACCTCACAATTATAGGTATGAACATCCGTTTTTACTTTTGAGAAAGTTTGAAAATCAGTGTACTCTAATAATAGTTTTGCAGCAGCATTCATTAGATCAATATTCAATTCCTGCGAGTGAAGTTGCCAGGAAAAATCTAATAAAAAGGGATTTCTACCTAACCAAATTTTATACTCATAACTCCGACTAATTGCATTAAAACGAGCATGTTTTTCGTCATCAACAAGAAATACCTTGTGTACGACAATATCATGAGGCAACAAAGAATTTAGTTTATAGGGTACATCTCCTTTTAACTCCTTTTTCACATCAAAATGAGCAATCATTTGGGATGCATGGACTCCCGTATCTGTTCTTCCTGCTCCAACCACTTCTATTTTTTCTTGTAAAACGGTACTTACTGCATTGTTAAGTTTTTCTTGAACAGAAATAACATCTGGTTGAATTTGCCAGCCATGAAAATTTTTACCGTTGTAAGAAAGCTCTATAAAATATCTCAAGAAATATTATTTTTTTGAAGAAATCAAAATTACGTAAATTATTTTGTTATGATTACATTTGAAGCTCCAAGAGACGTTAAATTTTTCTTACTATTTCTTTCAATGAAAAAAATTTTACTTTTATCTGATACGCATGGCTATATTGATGACCAAATTTTAAAGTTTGTAAAACAAGCCGATGAAGTCTGGCATGCAGGAGATATCGGGAACCTAGATGTTACAGATACTTTAAAAAAAATAAAACCCCTACGAGCAGTTTTTGGAAATATTGATGGTGCTGAAGTAAGATCAGAATTTCCTCTAGATGCAAAATTTGAAATTGAAAAAACATCCATTTGGATGACTCATATTGGCGGCTATCCCAATAAATATCATCAAAGAATTCGTGAAGAGCTCAAACAGAATCCACCAAAAATTTTTATTGCTGGGCATTCTCATATTTTAAAAGTCCAATACGACAAAAAACTAAACTTACTTCACTTGAATCCGGGAGCAGCTGGAATCCATGGATTTCATAAAATACGAACGATGCTCCGTTTTACCTTAGAAGATGGTAACATAAAAGATATGGAAATTATTGAACTTTCTAATCGGGGTTAACGAAGAGGCATTTTTTTAAGAATTGGCAACCTCACCGTTATAATAGTTCCTTTATTCATGGAAGAGATAACATCAAAGTCTCCTTTCATCATTTGTATTCTTGCCTCAATTTGATTCAAACCAATTCCTTCTTTATTTTTAATTTTTGTTTTATCAAATCCAATACCATCATCTGAAATTTTTAGACTCAACTCCCCTTTTACTTCCTCTAAATTGATCAATGCTTTTTCAGCTTTACTATGTTTTAAAATATTATTAAGAAACTCTTGAATAATATTATAGGTTTTAATTTCAAAATTCTGTTGATACCTCCCTATCACTCCTAAATTTGTTTCTATTTCAATTTGTGAATTCGAATATTTATTGGCCATGTCTTTGATCGCATATTCCAATCCAAATTTTAAGAGAACTGAAGAAACCAAGGTATGAGATAAACTTCTAATTACCTGTGATGCTTCCATGATAATTTTTTGGGTCTTGTCTATCTCTTCTGGTGTATTATCATTGAATTTAGCCTGTGTAGCTCGTAAGTGAAGATTTGCAGAAGACAATAACGTACTAACACTATCGTGTAATGTTTCTGCAATTTGTTTTCTTTCAGACTCTTTACCGTCTATAGTGGCATTTAGAATTCTAACTTGAGATTCTGATTTTATTTTTTCTATATGTTGATCTTGAATTAGTTTTGTTTGAATTAATTGTAAACCTAAATTTTTTTGACGAAGTTTATAATAGTACAAGCCCCCTAATAAAGAAAAAATTATGAGTAAACTTCCAACAGCCACTCTAGAACGCTTGTGTTCTTCCTCTCTTATAAGAGACTTCTTTTTTACATCAAAGTCAAATTTCATATTAATTTGGGTGATAATCTCTCTGAACTCTTTTTCTCTTAAACTATCTTTTAACCTATAAGAAAGCGATTGAAAGTCATAACTTTTGTGGTCTTTTAATTTGTATAAATTGAACGCCAAATTAAAATACAAATCCTCTTTAACTTTCATTGATTTGACTGTCTTAATATTTCTAATTAGATCCAAGGCTTCAAAGTAAATATCTTTGGCTTTATTGTAATTTTTCTCAAGAACAAAAATACTCGATAAATTCCCCAAGGCTGCTGCCTGATTTACTTTATTATTTTGCCTTTTGTGAATATCTATCGCTTTGTTAGCAAATTCCTTTGCTTTTTCATAACGACTATGATTCATATAAATACCAGATATATTTGTGTATGCTCTGGACTTTACCTCGAGAACTTCTCGATGTACATCTTTAATATTTGTTATTTTTTGATAGTAATACAGGGCACTATCCAAGGGGGTATTTAAATTTGTATCCTCCAAGCGATAAAAAGAGGTTCCTATCCCTATCAGTGTTTTAGCTTTTATGAGATTCGTACGTTGATTAAAATTACTTGAAATCGGTAGGTTTAAATCTAATTGATCTCTTTTAAAAATTGTAAGGTAATGAAGTGTTTTTTTATAGTATTTAATTGCATTTATGCTATTTCGAGATTCAAAGTAAATATCTGCGATAAGTTGATTTATTAAAATCAACTCATTAGGAGTTAATGAATGGTTACTTTGTAATAATTCCAAAGAAATGCGTAAAGCATGAGAATAATTCTTGGAACTAAAGTGTTTTTTAGCTTTTAAATATTCCGAAGAAAGGGAATCATTTTGATGAACAACAGAAGAAGTTGAAAAGATTCCAACTTCTTCTGTTGATGGGTACACAAAATAATTAGTAAAAAATACTAATCCCAAGAATAATAATTTTATTCTCAAAATTTTACAGGTTAAATGATAATAGCTCTTGGTCTTCTATTCGATGGTAAACCGTCGGGGTTCGCTGGTTTATTTTGATGACTTTTTTCATTATGATTTACGAAATCAAATTTTAAAGGGTATCCATCTACTTTTTCTAGAACTCTGGAAAAAGTGGTTTCTGATGACTTTCCCTCTTCTAGATGGATTTCATAAATTTTTAATTCTTCATTAAAAACAAAATCAACTCTAACGTTGTTTTTTACAGAAAAATCTAGCACAAAAGCCCCTTCTTTATTGAGGGAGATGCTGTAGGTCTTCAATTTGTTCCCCTGCAAACTCTTTGCTATGGAATGGTTGTCGTCTATAATACTAATTTGAGGGTGATTGTCAGAATTCAACCCAACAAAACCAACATTAAATTGATTGTCTTCTATTGTTAAATCTTGCGTAAACTTTCTGCTACCTGAATTGTTATCTGAGGGATACAAATAAATATTCTTCGTGTTTGTACTTTGATCCAAGAAAATTTCAGTTTGAATATTTTCCTTTAAGTTGTAATCTAGAGAATATACTCCACTTTCATCTCGACTGATTTTATAGGTATCTAACAAATTTGAGTGGTCTTCCTCTTGTAAAAGAGTTTCATTTGTTGAACAGGAAGATAACAGGATTGTGAATAATACCAATAAGATAAATAAATTAGGGGTTTTCATAGTAAGGGGGTTTTTGTGATTTAAATTAATTATACATTATTTTTAGTTCAATTGTAGTCTCAGAATGTATGCAATAAAATAATATTATTTAACTAAACTAATTACCTTTTTTGAGAGAATAAATCATACTATTTTATTTCTAAAAGCATACATTGCTAAGCCTACCGAATTTTTTACATTTAATTTCTTTAACAAACTCTTTCTGTATGTTTCTATTGTGTAAACACTAAGAAACATCGCTTCAGCCATTTGCAGTGAACTATATTCTTTCGTGATTAACTTCAGAACATGAAGTTCTCTTTCTGTCAAACTGTCTATCAAGAATTTATCGGGGATTTTTCCTTTAGCAACCATTTCACCTGACAAGGATTTAAGCAAAATAGATTGTATGTCAGTACTAAAATATTGCTCACCCTTTGAAACTGATTTGATAGCGCTTAATATATGCTCACCAGCTTCACTTTTTGATATATAGCCTTTGCAGCCAAGGCTTAAAACCTCTTGAATAATTCTTAGATCGTCATAACTGGATAAAATAATAACTTTCTGATCTATGCTGTTTTTTTTAAAATACCTTAAAACTTGAAAGCCATCTATGATAGGCATCGAAATATCTAAAATTAAAACGTCCGCAGTATTTTCTTTTTTACTGAACCAATCTATTACTTCTTGCCCAGTTAAAGAATATCCTTTGATCTTAATATTTTTATCGGTATTAATTACAGCGATGATTCCTTCTATCAATATTTTATGATCATCAGCTACATGAACGTGTATCTTTTCTTTCATCTTACTTAACAAATTTAGAGTAGTTGTAGAAACTGTACAATCCCTATTTTCAGTGAAATTTTCAACTCACTATTTTCAGTGAAAAATCTCACTGTTTTTGGTGAATGAATATTTTTAAAAATTTGATTAACAGTTGATTACAAAAACAATTTTCTTGTTAATTTACTAAAAAAAATGACTTGTCATCAAAATAAAAAAACCGAGAAGGAACTTCTCGGTTTTTTTTCGCACTAAATATACTAATTTGTTAAGTCTATCGTAATCTATCTGCAGATTTTACAAGATCTTCATCCTTTTTTATAGCTTTATTTGCCAAAACAACAAGCAAAACAACTAAAATTGGTAAGAACATCCCAATACCTTTCTCCGAAATCGAAACTTCTCCAGGTAATGTTAGAGATATGTAAGACAATATTCCTAATAAAAAGAGATTGACCAAAATTATAAGGCGCCCTATAACAAATTGCAACTTTCGATCATGAAATAAAAATATGGAAAGAAAAGAAGCAATACTAGAGAGCATAAATAGCAACGGGATTAATTTTAACAGATAAGAATCTCTCAAAAATAAATCCAATGCAAATACTGCTCCTTTAAGATTATTCCATAAGTTACATGAGAATATTAGCCCTCCTGAAACAGCAGTTGCTAACAATAAATATACACTCTGTATCCTTTGAATCATCTTAAAAAAATAGCTTTACAAAAGTAGAGTTTTCTTTTTAAAAAAGAAAACCTAAAACTTAAAAAAAATGTATATATTTGTAAAAAGAATAACCACACACTTTAATTTTGTATAGCACTATATACAACTATATATAATCAACAAATTTATAATCAATCTTATACAATTAAGATTTACAATTTAACTTAATACATAACGAATGTTCGAAATTTCAGAACTAAAAGCAAAAACGATTACTGATTTACAGGTTATTGCTAAATCTATTGGACTAACAAAGATTAGTCAACTTAAAAAATTAGATTTAGTATATCAAATTTTAGATATACAAGCTGCAAATCCAACAAAAAACAAAGCTCCAATGCCTCCAAAAGAGCGTGAGCAAAAAGTTGAAAAAACAAAAAGAAAAAGAGTTCTTAAACCTTCGCAAGAAGCTACCAAACAAAGAGACGCTAAGAATGTTGAAGTAACTCCTCTTACCAAAGAAATAGAAAGTGTTGAAAAAAACACAACCGATGAGGCAACAATAGAACCTAAGGAGGTGTCAACTGCAAACAAAAAGCAAACGAATGGCTCTCAAAAGTCTTCCCAAGCACCACATGCAGTTCAACCCAAAAAACCGAATCAACCGAGGAATGATAACGGTTCTAAAAACAATGGCTCTCAAAATAATAAGAACAAATCTAGTAGAGACAATAACAGAGAAAAAAACAACACTGTAGGCAGGGGTAATAAATCTAAAAACAGATATAAAGATCCGGATTTCGAATTTGACGGTATCATAGAAAGTGAAGGTGTTTTAGAAATGATGCCAGATGGTTATGGTTTTTTACGTTCTTCAGATTACAATTATCTATCCTCTCCAGATGACATTTATGTCTCTCAATCTCAAATTAAACTTTTTGGTTTAAAAACTGGAGATACGGTTAGAGGAAATGTTCGACCTCCAAAAGAAGGTGAAAAGTATTTCCCTTTAATTAGAGTTTCAAAAATAAACGGATTAAATCCTAACATCGTCAGAGATCGAATTTCTTTCGAACATTTAACTCCTTTATTTCCTCAAGAAAAATTCAATCTAGCAGAAAAAGGAAGCTCTTTATCAACGAGAATTATAGACTTATTTTCTCCATTAGGAAAAGGACAACGTGGTATGATTGTAGCACAGCCTAAAACAGGTAAAACGATGTTATTAAAAGACATTGCGAAATCTATTGCTTTGAATCATCCAGAGGTATATCAAATTGTATTACTTATTGATGAGCGTCCAGAGGAAGTTACAGACATGCAAAGAAGTGTTCGAGGAGAAGTGGTTGCTTCTACTTTTGATGAGCCTGCCGATAAACATGTTCGTGTTGCAAATATCGTTTTAGAAAAAGCGAAAAGATTGGTTGAATGCGGACATGACGTTGTCATTCTATTAGACTCAATTACACGTTTAGCGAGGGCCTATAATACGGTTGCTCCAGCATCTGGAAAAATTCTTTCAGGGGGTATCGATGCAAATGCACTTCACAAACCAAAACGATTCTTTGGAGCTGCAAGGAATATTGAAAATGGAGGATCCTTAACTATAATAGCAACTGCTCTTACAGAAACTGGATCTAAAATGGACGAAGTAATTTTTGAGGAATTCAAAGGAACAGGTAATATGGAACTTCAATTAGATCGAAATATTTCTAACAGAAGAATTTATCCAGCAATCGATTTGATTAAATCTTCTACAAGACGTGATGATTTATTATTAGATGAAAAGACCGTTCAAAGAATGTGGGTTTTACGTAAATATCTTGCGGACATGAATCCAATTGAAGCCATGGAATTTATTAATGAGAGAATTAAATTTTCTAAAAACAATGAAGAATTTTTAATCTCTATGAATGGTTAGAAATATTCCTTTCAATTTTAACTAAACTACCATAAAAAAACCGTTCAAAATTTGAACGGTTTTTTTATTGTTTACAAACTCTAAATTAGTTTGCTGTATATAAGCTTGCTCTATTGTCCTGAACATCTGAAGCTTTTTTGATAGCTTCATATATCATAATTGTTTTTCTTTTTCTTTCAGCAGAAATATTTTTTCTCAAGGACTCATAGTTGGGTAGTGCAGACGGCAACTCTTTGTTTGTTAAGACAAAAGCATATACCCCTTTTCTACCTGAAATGTTTTTGTACACCTTGTTTAATTCTGCATGATACATGGCTCCAACAACTTTTGGCTCAGAACCTGCTCCGGCCAATGTAGGATTTTTTAAAGTAACTCCATTTGCCTTTTTAATGGTCGTCGCATTTTCTTTTGAAAGGGCTTCAAGAGTATTTCCACTAAATTTCTCAGCGATTAATTGAGCTTTCTTTTCATTGATTAAAATTGGCTTCACTTTATTCGTTGCTTTGGCAGCAGATAATAATCCTTTTTCAGTTTTAGCAGTTACAAAAGCAACCACATGACTTCCTTCAAGATCAAAACGCTTAAAGTCTCCAGGAGTGGTTTCTTTTCCAAAAGCCCAAGAAACAATCTGTCTTTGACTTCCTAAACCAGGAACAAATTCATCTAAAGCTTTGAGACCAATTGCTGGTTTTGTTTTGTACTTATTTTCATTCGCTACCTGAAAAAACTTTTTATTCTTGGAAATTGATAGTGCAAACTGCTCTGATTGTTGGAAAACAGCATTCTCTGTGGTTTCAGAAGCAACTATTTTTCTACTAAAAGTTGCCAGCTTTACTACACGTTGGAAGTTTTTTTGCCCATCTATTTTAATTACATGGTAACCATAGGGGGTTTTGACAACTCCGATCTCTCTCTTTTTACCTTCAAAAACAAAATCTCTAAATTCTGGAGTCATTCTTGAGTAATTAAACCAATCGTAAAAACCTCCTTTTTCCGCAGATCCTCTGTCGGAAGAAAAGTCTTTGGCCAGTCTTGCAAACTTACTTCGATTTCTTTTGACAACCTTCAAAATACTATCCGCTAGTTTTTTAGCCTCATCTTCTGTTCTTGTAATCTCTGGAGCAACTCTTTGTGCACCAACAAAAGGAATTAAAATATGACTTGCTTTTACAGAGTCTGGCATTTTATTGATTGCAGTAATTTTTGATATTTTAAAGAAGCCTTTGTCTTTGTAAGGTCCAACAACTGTTCCTTTGGATGCTTTAAAAATATCTGAAGAAACTGTTTTGTTGACACTATTTTCAAATTTAAAGTTTTCATCTAAGTCAGAATCAGAATCATTTTCATCTAAAAATTCTTTTTCATTTGAACTTGTTTTTAGATCTTCAATAAAACTTGCTACTTCCTCTTTAATGATGTTCTCATCATCTGAAGTAGGAGCAATGTCAAACTTTACATATGAAATATCTCTGGATTCATCTACCTTAAAATTGGTAGCATTTTCTTTAATATAAGAGGAAATTTCACTCTTGGAAACGGATACTAAACTATCCGCGATAGAAGAATAAGGAACAAATACAAATTGAGTAGTCAACTTGGTATTATCTGAAAAGTATTGAAACTCTCCTTCTTTTAACGAAGCTCCAAGACCCGCAGTAACTAGGTTATTATAGGTGTTCTTCTCTGCATTCTCTCTGATCTTATTCATATAATTAGACCAAGCAGCCCACATTTGAGAATTATTTTCTTTGGTATCTGCTAAAAATTGTTTGAATTTTGATTCATCAAACGTCCCTATTTCATTTTGAAATTGAGGATTGTTTTGAACGGAGCCTGCATTAATAACTTCACGCCAAACATCTGATTCACCCACAGTAATCCCTGCTTCTGACAATTGGTTTTGATAGATTTTTTTTCTAACAATATTGTCCCATACATTTTTACTTGCCTGCATTTCAGAAATACGATTTCCAGCTTGTTGCTTGTATGCTTCTAATTCTGAAGCAAATGCTTGTCTTGAAATAGTTTCTCCATTTATTTCCCCTATTTCATTAACTTTAGATGAATTGAAAAAATCACCTAGTGTAGAGGGGTCTAACACAAAAGCAAAAAGTGCTAAACCAATTATAATGATGAGAAACATTGAACGCTCTCTAATTTTCGCTAATACTGCCATACGTCATTTATTTAATTTCGGTCTGCGAATATACAATTTGGCTTTTAATATTGCAACCGATTTTATACTTATTAGTCTTGGAAAGAGGGGGTTCTAAAACCTTGCTAGTAAAATCGCAACCCTTAGGTATCTTCCTCGGTTATTTTTAGGGATACCTCTTCAATTTTAGCAGTACTCATTTTGATAATTTTTATATCAAACCCTTCAATACTTACGACTTCATTTTTTTTAGGAATACTTTCTGTAAAATTAATAATAAAGCCACCGAGGGTCTCATATGCCTCAGACTTTGGAATGTTTAAACCGTATTCTTCATTCAAATAATCTACTTCTAATCTTGCAGAAAAATTAAATGCTGTTTTGGAAATTTGCTTTTCTAAAAATACTTGTGTATCGTGTTCATCCTCAATTTCACCAAATAACTCCTCAACAATATCCTCTAGGGTTATCATCCCAGAAGTTCCCCCATATTCATCTACAACTACAGCAACACTTTTTCGTTTTTTTGTTAAATTATTTAAAACATGATTGATCATCATAGACTCAGGTACAATCTCTAAAGGCAATAAAATAGATTTGATTGTTGTAGGTTTTTTAAACAATTCGAAAGCATTAACATATCCTATCACATCATCCAAAGAAGTCTTATAAACTAATATTTTAGACAATCCTGTATCTATAAATATGTGTTTTAAATTCGCTACTTTTTCATGAAGTTCTACAGCAACAATTTCTGTTCTGGGAACCATCACTTCTCTTGCTTTTACATTATGAAAATCCAATGCATTTTGAAAAATCTGAATTTCAGAATCTATTTCATCATTTTCATTTCCTGTTTCTAATTGTTCTGAGATATAATTTCCTAACTCTTCTTTACTAAACGCTGTTTGTAATTCATCAGCCTTTGTTTTAAAGAAAATTCGTAAAAAAAAGTCTGAAATAAAAGTAATAAATTCTGAAAAAAAATGAAATGCAACATAGAAAACATAGGCTGGAACCGCAAATAATTTAAGAACTTCATTCGCGTAAATTCTAAAGATAGCCTTGGGTAGAAACTCCGCAGTAATCAATATAACAAGTGTTGAAATAAGGGTTTGAACTAATAAAATAGAAAAACTGTTGTAGCCCTCTAGTGAAAAAACATCCACTAAAAAAACACCCATATAATAACTATAGATCACCAAAGAAATATTATTTCCAACCAACATTGTGGTGATAAATTTCGATGATTTATGTGTAATTTTATTAAGAATTTTTGGAATGAAACCCTCTCTTTTTTTTTCTAGTTCAATATGAAGTTTATTTGCTGAAACAAAGGCAATTTCCATTCCCGAAAAAAATGCGGAAAAAACAATTGAGATAAGTATGATGATGATTTCAATTTCCATGAAGAAATTTATACACTATTTATTTAGGTTGTTTCTTTTTTCTATTTTTTTTCTAAAATGTCTTTTAAAGAAAAAAACTAAGATAATAAAAATTGATGCACCCAAAAACAAATAGGCTTTTTGTCTCTCTACATTCCATTTGTCAAAAGCCTCTACTATACATACTAGTGCAACTATTAAATAGCCGTACTGAAAAAATTTCCAAATTGTATTCATTACATTATTTTTCTGAAGTGATTAAATTTCCTACTGTTTTTTTTGCCAAATGCATACTTAAATCTTCTTTACATTCAAACCCAATACCGTAGACAGTATCCTTTACAGTACTTAAAGTAAATGCTTTTTCGGAGAAGAAATATTGTGTATTCTGATCCCAAAATAACCGTTCTGTTTCTAATTTAGATTGCTCGGTATGATTTAAAACGACAACATTTCCACTGATTTCAGAAACAGATGTCTTAGAATAAGATATGGCATAATTACCCGTTATTGTGACAGAATCTTTACCCTCAAAATTGATGATTTTAACTCCCATAGGGAACTCATTGTATGGATGTTGTTTTCTGTTACTGAAGTCATGCAATAAGGGAGTAATTAACTTTGACGAAATTCTTCCCGAGTCCTTGTAGACGTGTAAGGCATTTTTTGCAATACCAATAGGTAAATTTTTAGAGGCAAGAAAATCTCTCACTTCTTGGGTATTATTAGAACAGGAAAAAAGCATTGCTGTAAAACTCAATACAACAATGCTTTTTTGGATTATATTTTTTCTGATTTTCAAAAAATTATTTTAAAGGAACCTTAACTGTTTCTCCAATCCAACATTTTATTTGGAAATTACTACCGGGTTCTACCCCTGCTGTAAAAATAACTTTTTTACTTGGCGCGTTGGCTTTATAGTTTCTGATATATTTTTTAGCCATCCCTGAAATACCTGGATCTACAGAAGCAGCTCTTCTTGCCTTGTTGAGGGCGGCAACATAAACCATTCTTTTTTCAAATTCATTTTTACCGCATTTATTCACACTTGTTTGATATAACTTAGCAATAAATAAATAGGCTTTTCCAAAGTTAGCATTGAATTTAATCGCCTCTCTCGCTAGACTTCTGGCTTTACTTAACTGTCCTCTACTTTTTGCAGCTTGTGCAAATTTTAATTTTATTTTTGCTTTTTTGATCGGATCTGTTTCCAAGTCAAAAGACTTTTGCCTCATTTCTGAAGCTCCATTTATATCATTTTTATCCTCCAAAACACTCGCTAAAAAAGCATAGGCCTCTGGAGATGGAGAAGCCTCCGCAAAGGCTCTTACTAGAGTTTCAAACAAAGGTTCCGATTGGCATCCTTTGTTAAACATTCTAGAAACAGATCTTTTTAACCAAATAGCATTTGATTTATTTGCTTCAAAATCTCTCTGATATAAGGGCACCAATCTTTCACAGGTAGCAATTTCAGAGATGATCGCATCTAAATTTCCTTCAACTGTACCAAGAGCTCTAGAATTTATGGTGTATGCTCTTTTTAGGCTTTTCTCTCTTTTCCCTAGAACCTTTGTAGAGTCTGATAATGGAATTAATTTTTTAGCATAGCTTTCTAGCTTCAGCGTTACATTTTCTAAAACATCATCATAGGTGTCAAATACTTTTTGAGGATTGGTATCTTTATTTCTATCGGTTACTCCCTGAAAATATTTGTATAAATTTTTAACCCCCATTTTCGTTGGATCGATCCCATATCCTTTTTCTAATATGGCAAAAATCTCGTCATCGGAAGCTAATTTATTTTTTGATAAAAAGGTAGCATAATCACTGTGAACCTTTGCTGGATTTTTTTTTGGAAAATACTGTAATCTTTGCTCATATACTCTTTTGGCTAAGACTGGATCTTTCTTTACATCTTCTGCCAATGTCGCTCCATACTTATAAATATTGACCGATAAATCTTTACAATTATCCATCAAAAACAACCAATTGGTATAAGCTTCATCGTACTTTTTAGACTGAAAATCTCCTTTAAAAAGATTATACTTAATCGTACATTCTCTGTTTATATCCTCTTGAGCACTTGTTTTTGTAAACGTTATCAAAAACATAGCAACTAGTAAAAACGCTGTTTTTTTCATACTTTTTATTTTTGTTGTTTTAATCAATTTTTCTTTTTTGAAACCAATTTGTATCCGTCAAAGATAACCCTAATCTAAAATTAAAATAGTTTTCTTGTATTAACGAATTGGTGGTTGTTCCTCTTTTACCAAACTCAAACCCTAGATTTAGTGTCGATAATTGCTTCAATGGTAATCCTAGTCCAAAAGATATGCCAAGATCATCGATGGGAGTAAAATTTGTATTCAAACCAGAGCCATCTACTAGTAAACCTGTATTTTCAAGGCGGATCCCTGCTCGATAGGTAACTCGCTGCCAGTAACTAGATATGGAGTTTATTTTGGGGAGATAAAACCCCCCTAGAGAAAATCTATTTGACGCTCCATAATTGTAGGCTGAATTAGATGCATTTGAAAAACCCAATGTTTCTATAGCATTTTGATTTTCATATTCTACTCCTACATACCATGTATCATACTTCCCAATACCCAACCCAAAATTTGTTTTAATTGGCATTCGATACTTTCCATCAATAGATCGTATTTTTTTTAGTTTCCCGTCTGTATCCAAAAACGAAAGTGTATCCCTAACTATTTCGGAACCTGAACTACTGAAGGTTAAAGAATAAGTTTGACTACTTCCTGAAACTTTTATATCGTTCCCTAATTTTAGTGTAGCTCCAGCACTGATTTCAAGTTTGTTTTTCAGTTGTTTTTTGTACTGAGCTCCCATTGTCACAGACCCCCCTCTAACTTGTTTATTTTCTTTGAATTTTGTAGCTAAAGGTACATCTGCTATTTGATTGGCAATACTATTATCTACTTTTCCAAAACTATAGGCTGCTTCAATTCCAAAAGAAAGTCCTTTAAATATCTTTAGCCCAAGACTCCCATAAAACCTACTTACACCACCATTCCCTGAGAAAATCGATACCTCCATAGTATCCCCATTTGAATCTAGGACCGAATTGGCCAAAGAATAACCAACAGAGGAAACCGGTTGAACTCCAAAAGACATCCCCGCTTTAGTCCCTATCGGAAATGCTAAAGTAAAATAACTCAAACTGGTCGCATTTGACGTTTGTTCTAAAACTCCGTCATCTACAGTTAATTGGTTGTTTAGCATCCCAAAAGAATAGGTAGTATATCTTAAGTTTGCGTAAGCTGCAGGGTTGGTAAAATTTAAGTATTTGTAATGGCTAAAAGCAACACCAATTCCTCCCATTGCACTCTGTTCTATGGTAAGAGGATTGAATTCTTCTCCTATTCCAAAAAAAGAATAAGGTGATGAATTTGTTCTTTGAGCTGATGCCGCAGTTGAAATTATTAGTATAAAAACGAATAAGATGTTTCTAATCATGTGTCTGAGTTAAATATCAAAATATCGTTCAGTCCTTCTAGAAGAAAATTTTGATGGGCAAATATGCTACTTTTTAATTGTTTTGACAAGAAATTTGTGTCCCCTCCTGTTAAAACAACTGTTAAATGTGAATATTTTTTCTTGTATTGATTGATAACCCCATCAATTTCTTGAAGCACGCCGTTTACAATCCCCGAATTGATACTTTCTTGGGTATTGACTCCTATAAAATTTGTGACCTCCTCTTTGTCTAATAATGGTAAATTTGCAGTAAAATAATTCAAGGATTGAAATCTCATTTTGATTCCTGGCGATATGGCACCCCCCAAGTATTCCTTTTTAGAAGTAATCAAATCAAAGGTAATACAACTACCTGCGTCAATCACCAATACATTTTTCTCTGAAAACTGAGTAACCGCAGCTGCGGCCAAAGCAATTCTGTCTATCCCGAGGGTTTTTGGTGTTTGGTAAAGATTGATAAAAGGTACTTTTGTTGACGAAGATAGAATCCGAATTTGAACTATTTTTTTTATTGTTTTCAACGTTGCATCGGAGATCAGAGCAACATTAGACAAAATACCCTTTGAAATTAGATACTTTTTGGTGATTGTTTTAATTTCTGATAAAATGCTTTCTTTATCAAAAAAAATAAGATCTATCAATGTATCTTTCTCAAAAACAGCTGCTTTGACTCTTGTGTTACCTATATCTATGATTAGATTCATCTTTTGTTTGCTAAAGAATATCAAAAATACAACAGATTTTTTTAAATTTCTTTAGTAGATGTAAAAAAACATTTTATATTTGCATCCGCTAAGGCAATGGTACCTTAGCTCAGTTGGTAGAGCAAAGGACTGAAAATCCTTGTGTCCCTGGTTCGATTCCTGGAGGTACCACAAAATTATCCCGTAACTCATTTATAAACAATGATTTACGGGTTTTTTGTTTTTTAGAGTTGCTCGAGAGGTTGCTCGGGAGGGGTAAAAAGAGATCGGAAAAGGGATTATATTAGCTCCTAAAGTTAAGTTATTAATGACTTAAATAGCGAATAAAACAATGTGCCATTTATAAAGTAGATTTTCATGTACCGGTTACAATATAAAAACCATAAAGAATGAATGTT
>ERZ1047472.199-NODE-199-length-57072-cov-8.733430_pt1 | contig 57072 bp, 53 predicted proteins | sample MGYA00383095_ERZ1047472 | MGnify/ENA primary metagenome ERZ1047472 (study PRJEB29581, sample SAMEA5548365) | metagenome | biome: marine; feature: coastal; material: water | depth 1 m | study: Short-term variability in the microbial, nano- and picoplankton dynamics... | reverse complement strand
TGGCGGAGAGGAAGGGATTCGAACCCTTGAGAGGCGTTAACCCCAACACGCTTTCCAGGCGTGCGCCTTAAACCGCTCGGCCACCCCTCCAAAAAATTAGGACTTTACAACAACAAATTTTTGCTAGCAAGCTAATATAAAGTATTATTTTATTGAAATAATAATTATAACTTTCTAATAAAGTAATTGAAATGTATTTTAGGAAATAAATTTGATAATTGGTAGAATATTAATACTTCTGGGAGTCTGCTTTTTTTTACTGACCTTAATAAGCAATTATTTTGATATTGCATTACAATTCAATAATAAGTTAGAAATTACTCAATTAGGTGAACTTTGGTTTTATTTTTCACCAAGCACTCTGCAACTTACTGAAGCTATAATAAGCAGATATGTAGACCCGTGCTCTGCCCTAGACGTATTAAATTGCTCTGGGTTCATTTGGCATCCCTTTATGACATTTATTTTGTCTTTACCTGCCGCACTTATTTTAGCTATGTTAAGTTTTTTATTTATGGCGTTTGGATTAAGAAAATCTAGAAGGACTAGAAATTTCAATAAAAACAAAACAAACGAGCTAAATAAATTTAATTAATTATCTCCCATCTTAAGTGCTTCAAAAAATGCATTTTGAGGTATTTCAACTTTTCCAAATTGTCGCATTCTTTTTTTACCTGCTTTTTGCTTTTCAAGGAGCTTCTTTTTACGCGTAATATCACCCCCATAACATTTTGCTGTAACATCTTTCCTCATAGGTGCTATAGTCTCTCTAGCAATTACTTTGCCTCCAATTGCTGCTTGCAACGCAACTTTAAATAACTGCCTAGGTATTAAGTCTTTTAATCTTGTGCATATAGCACGCCCTCTGTTTTCAGCTTGGTCTCTATGACTAATCATCGCTAAAGCATCAACAGGTTCTCCATTAACTAAAATTGATACACGCACAAGATTACCTTGCTTGTAACTATCTATTTGATAATCAAAACTAGCATAACCTGACGTCATACTTTTTAATTTGTCATAAAAATCAAATACCACCTCATTTAATGGTAATTTATAGACTATCATTGCTCGTGTACCAGCATAGGTGAGATCTATTTGTTCTCCTCTTCTCTCAGTACATAAAGTCAAAACAGACCCAACATATTCATCCGGCACCATAATAGTGGCTTTAATCCAAGGTTCTTCTATAAAATTGATATGATTTATATCAGGTAAATCTGCTGGGTTATGAAGCAAAACATTTGATTCATCAGTTTTTTGAACTTTATAAACTACTGAAGGTGCCGTTGAGATTAACTCCAAGTCAAACTCTCTAGTTAACCTTTCCCTAATAATTTCCATATGTAACAAGCCTAAAAAACCACATCTGAATCCAAAACCTAAAGCAGCAGAGGTTTCTGCTTCATAACTGAAAGAAGCGTCATTTAAAGATAATTTACTAAGAGCCTCTCTGAGATCAGAAAATTGAGCATTGTCCATTGGGAAAAGTCCACAAAAAACAACAGGTACAGACGGTTTAAAACCTGGCAACATTGTGTCGATTGGATTTCTTTCATCAGTTATAGTATCTCCAACTTTACAGTCTGCTACAGTTTTTACTGATGCAGTTATAAATCCAATTTCACCTGGTCCGAGAATATCCACGTCAAAGATTTTTGGCGTAAATATTCCCAATTTTTCAATTGTATGTGACACTTTAGTAGACATAAAACGAATTTTTTGACCTTTTTTTAAACATCCCTGCACTACTCTTACTAATGTTAAAACACCAAGATATGGGTCATACCAGCTATCTATAAGAAGTGCTTGAAGAGGAGCATTTATATTACCTTCTGGAGGTGCAAGTTTTTCTACAAGAGAGGATAAAACTTCTTTTATACCTTGACCTGTTTTTGCAGAAACCTCAATACCCTCTTCCCCAGGTAAACCTATTACATCTTCAATTTGTTTTCTAATTCTTTCAGGTTCAGAAGCGGGTAAATCTATTTTATTAAGAACTGTTACAATTTCATGATTGACTTCAATAGCTTGGTATACATTAGCAAGTGTTTGTGCTTCAACACCTTGGGAGGAATCTACAACTAGAAGAGAGCCTTCACACGCTGACAAAGATCTAGAAACTTCATAAGCAAAATCAACATGACCAGGAGTATCCATTAAGTTCAATGTATAAGTCTTATTATCTGTATGTTTATATAACAACCTTACTGTTTGAGCCTTAATTGTTATACCTCGCTCTCTTTCTATATCCATGTTATCGAGAACTTGCTCTTTCATTTCTCTGTCAGCAAGCCCCTTACATTCTTGAATAAGTCTATCAGCAAGTGTTGATTTTCCATGATCAATGTGAGCTATGATTGAAAAGTTTCTTATTAGATTAGTGTCTGTCATTAATATCCTACAAAATGATTTTTAATTATAAACATTTTACTGCAAAGTAGTTTCTAATATGGTAATTTGCAATATTAAAAATGTTTTAATATTTGTTAAAACTTGACTAAATAAATACTCAATTGATAAAGTCTAAATATTATGAAACTAAAATATAATTCACATCCTGCAATGGTTTTTAATTTATTAAGTAACCCGTACTCTGCGGAGTACGGGATAGTCGGCTTATTAATTAATTAAACTTAAGTTTTGAACTTAGTAAAAGGTAAAGAATTATGAATAATAACTATAATAAATACAATCCATACCCACCTATCAATATTCCAAATAGGCAATGGCCGAACAAAACGATATCTAAAGCTCCTACTTGGTGTTCAGTAGATTTAAGAGACGGCAATCAAGCGCTTGTAGAACCTATGGATGCCTCAAGAAAAATGAAAATGTTTAAACAATTAATTCAAATGGGCTTTAAAGAAATTGAAATTGGTTTCCCCTCTGCATCTGAAACTGATTATAATTTTGTAAGAGAATTAATTTTAAATAATCATATTCCTTCAGACGTGACTGTTCAGGTACTAACTCAATCAAGAAAAGTACTCATTGATAAAACTATAGAGAGTCTAAAAGGATGTCATAAAGCTATTATACACCTCTATAACTCCACAAGCACCTTACAGAGAGAAATAGTTTTCAAAGAAACTATGGATGGCGTCAAAAAAATTGCCACAGACGGTGCTAAAATAATTGTTGACCAATTGTCTAAATTGAATAATTCAGATATTAGGTTACAATATTCACCCGAGAGTTTTACAGGAACTGAGTTACCTTACGCACTTGAGGTTTGTGAAGCAGTTTTAGATGTTTGGAATGCAACTGAAGACAAACCAGTTATAATTAACCTTCCCGCAACTGTTGAAATGTCTACTCCTAACATCCATGCAGATCAAATAGAATGGATGGGAAATAGTTTTTCTAATAGAAATTCTGTTATTTTATCTCTTCATCCTCATAATGATCGAGGCACAGCTATTGCTGCAACAGAATTAGCCTTAATGGCAGGGGCAGATAGAGTTGAGGGTACTTTATTTGGTAATGGTGAAAGAACTGGAAATGTTGACCTTGTAACACTTGGTCTGAATTTATTTACTCAAGGAATAAATCCTAATTTGGATTTTAGCCAAATAAATGATTTGATTGAAACGGCAGAGTTTTGTAACAGACTTCCTGTGCATGAACGTCATCCATACGCAGGGTCTTTGGTCCATACTGCATTTTCAGGAAGTCATCAAGACGCAATTAGAAAGGGTATGGATGCAATAGAGAAAGCTAATAGTGATAAATGGGCTGTTCCATATCTTCCTATAGACCCTGCTGATATTGGTCGTGACTATGAAGCTATAATAAGAGTAAACAGCCAATCTGGTAAAGGCGGAACTGCTTGGATACTTGAGAACGACCATCAAATACGATTACCTAAAGGTGCAGAAGTTGAGCTATCTTCAAAAATACAAAAGATTGCAGATACAACTGGCAATGAAATTACAAGTGATATAATCTGGAAAACTTTTTCAGAAAATTTTATTATCGACGGACCTTTTACTTTAATTGATTTTAATGTTGAAGGCGCAAATAGAGAATCTAATTTAGAAATCATTAACAGTAAAATTAAATATAAAAATAAAATTTTTGAATTTTCATCCCAAGGTAATGGTCCAATTTCGGCATTCGTTAATGGAATACGCGAAAATTTTGATTTACAATTTACGTTAGAAGATTTTGGCCAAAATACTAGAAGCGCAACGTCTAAAGCTGAAGCTGCTGCTTATGTAGAGTTAAAAATTGAAAATGGTCAAAGATCTATTTTTGGATGCGGTATTAATACTAGCATAACTCTAGCACCAATACTCGCAGTAATAAGTGCTTTAAATAAGTTTAAAGATTAAATTTCAATTATGAAAAATGAAAATATATTTCTTAATAACAGAGCTGTTTTAAAAATTTCAGGTCCTAATTATTTAACTTTTTTAAACAATATTTTAACCTCTGATATTACTAAAATTAAATCAAAAGAAGTAGCGCCTAGTGCATTATTATCTCCACAAGGTCGTATTTTATTTGATATTTTAATTAGCTTAGGTCCTATAAAAAAGATAAATGATTTAGGTTATATTTTAATTGAATGTGAAGTTAGTCAAGCAGACGATTTATTTAAGAAAATTACTATTTATAACTTAAGAAAAGAAGTTGTAATTGAAAAAACTAAATATAAAGTATTTGTAACAAAAGATCCTAAAGATAACGTCCATTCTTTGATTGATAAGAGATTTTTTGAAATAAGCATAGGTAGATTTTATAAAGATATAGAAATTGAAGATATAGATTTAGAATCTAATGAAACTTCTATTAAGGATATAAATTGGTATAATTCATTAAGGTATATAAATTGTATTCCTGAGGGACCAAAAGAAATTATACCTAATGTTTCACTCCCTTTAGAGATTAACCTAGATTTATTAGGTGGCATTAGTTTTGAAAAAGGTTGTTTTATAGGCCAAGAAGTAAACGCAAGAGTAAAGTGGAAAGGATTAGTTAAAAAAAAATATGTGCCTATAATTATGGAAAATAAAGATTTATCAATTACAAATTACAATATAGATAATGAGAATAAAATTTTTTTAAAAGATATTGAAATTGGTAAAATTATGTCACTCGCATACGATAAAATTATTAATAAGTATTTTGGAATAGCTATTATAAAATTAGTTCATCTATATAATTTTGAGGAAAACTCTGATTTGGAATGTTATCATGAGGAATCGAAGATTAAAATTAAATTTCCTCAATACTTATTACCGCTCCCAAAAAAATCATAAATTTCTTAGATTGACAAAGTTAAGGTTTCAAATTAATCAATATTTCATTTACCTAATCAAAATTATTCTTACTCAAAACATAGTTTATGTTATTGTATAGATGTTATTTTTTGTGTTAAAATTTTACTAAATTAATTGGAGTCATATAAAATGTCATCACTTCTAATGCCTAAAGCAACAGCTGTATGGTTAATAGACAATACAGCCTTAACATTTGAACAAATTGCAGAATTTTGTGGCCTACACTTACTTGAGGTTCAGGCAATTGCTGATGGCGACGTAAGTCAAGGTATATTAGGATTTGATCCAGTTTTGAATGGACAATTGACCCAAGAAAACATTGATGAATGTTGTAATGACAGTAGCCTGTTTTTAACAAAATCTTCTTCGTCATTGCCAGATACAAATGCCAAATCCAAAGGACCCAAGTATATACCGCTAGCAAGAAGAGGTGACAAACCAGACGCAATTGCATGGATAGTAAAAAATCATCCCGAGGTAAAAAATAGTCAAATTTCAAAACTCATTGGCACAACAAAAGATACAATTGAAAAAATCAGAACAAGAAGCCATTGGAATATTTCAAATATAACTGCTAAACATCCTGTATTATTAACTCTTTGCTCGCAAGAGGATTTGGAAAATGCAATCATAAAAGCAGGTGGTAAAATAGAGACTGACGAAGATAACAGTTTTTCAACTAGTAACTAGAAAAAAAATTTAGTTATAATGTGAATTAGAATTTACTATGTATACAATATATTTATTTAGAGACTAATTATGGATAATGAAAATATCATCCCACTGGTAGCTTTAATTATGGGAAGCCAAAGTGATTGGGAAACAATGAAGTTTTCGGAAGACACATTATTAACACTTAAAATACCATTTATTACAAAAATTATTTCAGCACATAGAACTCCAGAAAGAATGTATAAGTTTGCTAGTGAATCTGAAAATAATAAAATTCAAATTATTATTGCAGGTGCCGGTGGTGCTGCTCACCTACCTGGTATGGTTGCTTCACACACAAACGTTCCAGTCATAGGAGTTCCTATTGAATCTTCATCTCTAAAAGGTATGGATAGTTTACTTTCAATAGTTCAAATGCCTGGAGGAGTTCCTGTCGCTACCATGTCTATAGGAAAGGCAGGAGCAATTAATGCAGCTATTTATGCGGCTAAAATACTGAGTTTATCAAATGTTACTATTAAAAATACATTAAACGAATGGATTTTAACGCAAACAAATAACGTTCCCATTACACCTAATAAAAATAATGATTAACAAAAACCTACCTATATTACCAAATGAGAAAAATGTTATAGGCATCCTTGGAGGAGGACAACTAGGTAAACTAATAGCTCTATCTGCTTCCAAATCTGGATACAAAACCCATTTATATTGTCCTAGAGGTGATAACCCTGCTGAGATGGTTGTTGATAAGGTTACTAATGGAGAATGGAATGACTTTGAAAAGTTAGTTCAATTTTCAGAAGATGTTGCTTGTGCAACTTCTGAATTTGAAAATATTCCTTCTAAAACATTAGAACTTCTATCTGGAAATACAAATGTAATACCCAGTAATGTTGTTTTTAGATGCGCTCAAATAAGATCAAAAGAAAAAGAAATGGCTTTGAAGTCAGGGTTTAATACGCCTAAGTGGTTTCTTATTAAAAACACAGACGATTTGATAACAGCAACTCAATCTCTTAGTAATAATGCCATTTTAAAAACTAATACATTTGGATATGATGGAAAAGGGCAGTTTAGAATTAATAACAACAGTAATCTATTTGAAATATGGGAAAAACTAGGAGCAGTTGAATGTGTATTAGAAGAGCTATTAGATTTTAAAAGAGAGATTTCTATTATGTATTTTAAAAGCACCGATAATACTGATGGTTTTTTCCCTCTTTCAGAAAATTTTCATGAAAATGGTATTTTAAAGAAGACCATTGCACCAGCCATTCTAAATGATGCCATTAAAGATGAGCTAAAACTTAAAACAAAAAAGTTGTCTGAGAACCTTAATTTCTATGGTATCATTGCCATTGAGTTATTTGAACTTGTTGATGGAAGAATTATTTTTAATGAGATAGCACCTCGGCCTCATAACTCGTTCCATTGGACCCTAGATGGCTGTGAGAACAGTCAATTTGATATTTTAATAAGAACTATTTGTGGATTGCCTGTTAAAGACGTCAAGTGTAATACAAAGTGGGAAATGAAAAATATAATAGGCGATGACGCAAATAATTTAAATGAAATATACAGCAATCAAAATTATCTGTTAAATTTATATGGTAAAAAAAATATTAAAGCTGGAAGAAAAATGGGACATTATAACAGACAAATTATTTAATTTTTAGTTTACAAAAATCAAACGGAACATCTTGATAAACTTCATTTATAAAATTTGTAAATAATAAAAAAGCATATGGACGCCATCTATTTATTGGCTCTTTTGTGGTATCATCATTAGGAAAATAATTTACTGGAACTGATATATCAATTTTTGCGGATTTATCTCTAACAAACTCATCCTTTAAAGTTATTGCATCATATTCTAAATGGTTAAATATAAACAAATCTTTTGTTTGTGGACACCTAACCATACCAATACCAGAAACTTTAGAAAAAGCTAAAACTTCTAGTCCCGCTTTTAAAATTTCACTTTCCTTATTTTCAGTAAAACGAGAAACAGGCATTGGGAACCTATCAATAAAACCATGCATTAACCTATAATTTTTTTCTTGATTCAAATTATGATCATACACTCCAAATAATTTATTTTTAATTGAATGTTTTTCAATATTATAAAGAGCTTTCAATAAAGCTTGTGCTCCCCAACATATTCCTATTTTTCTAAAAACGTTTGTTGAAGACCATGCAATAATTTTTTTTAATTCATCCCAATATTTTACTTGTTCAAAAGGAATAGTCTCAACTGGGGCTCCAGTAACTATTAAGACGTCATAGAAATTATCTTTAATATCATCGAGATTTTTATAAAATGCTAAGAGATGATCTTTCTCGGTATTTTTGGGGGAATATGTTTCTGTAGTCATTAGAGTTAATTCAATTTGCAAAGGAGACGCTCCAAGAATTCTTGCAAATTGAACCTCTGTTTGAAGCTTATGAGGCATCAAATTTAATAATAAAAATTTTAATGGTCTGATATCTTGTTTTGCTGCGCTACTACTATCTATAACGTCCACAGATTCTTTTAGAAGAGCTTCTCTTGCAGGCAAACTATCATGAATTTTTATTGGCATATTGTGTTATCGCTTTAAATCAAAATGGTTAACTGAAAGTTGAATTTTTCATTTGATTTAATTTTTTAATAAAGTCAAAAACCGATTTAATATTGATATTATCTTTGGTGTTTTTTAAATTAGAAGAAAAACTTTTAAACTCATTAAAAGGTTTTTTAAATTTAGAAATTTTAGAAATATCATTTAGCCTTCGATCTAAAAATTGCTCTGTGTTTTCATTGTCAATAGATTCATCATTTAACCAAAAAAATAGTGTTGAACTATAAACAGCAGCCAAGGATATTCTTTTAGTATAAAATGAAAAATCAGTAGCATTATCGCCTGAGATTCTCCAAATAGAATTGCAGGTTCTATAAAGCATTTTAATTGATTTTTTAGAGTTATTTGGAAGTGCAGTTATTGATAACGATGATCTAATGGCTTCTTTATATTTGTGGCATAAAGAAAATCTTATTAGAATTAACTTTTTAATCTTTTCAGGTATTCTTTGTGGCTTATTTTCTATGTCGTTATAATTATTCTTAACTTCAATATCAATTATCTCAGAAAAGACTTCAATAAAATCAATGGCACCGTTATAAAATAAATTCTTATATATATTTATTCGTTTATTTTTAGTTTGGGTCTTCTCAAACCCAATATCAACAGCCCCATTTTCCATAGCAATCCATGTCCATCCGTCAAATGGAACGTGAGGCAGCATAGCTCTGACTAATTCAAACTTAGTCTCTGTATTATCTATTATATTATTAATCACAATGCTTACCATTAAGTTTACTATATTAATAATTAAATGATCTTTATAATTAATTCAATTAAATATGAAATAAAACAATTTTAAGCACTAAAAAACTTGCAATTGAGTAATGTTATGTGTTACTTCGCTAGTTCAGTTATTTTAAATTAAGTTGGGTTATATATATGTATGTGTCTGTTCGTGACAATAATGTCGATCAAGCTCTAAGAGTATTAAAAAAGAAAATGCAAAGAGAAGGCATGTTTAGAGAAATGAAAAATAGAAGAGCTTACGAAAAGCCTTCTGAGAGAAGAGCAAGAGAGATGGCCGAAAGTACTAGAAGAGTTAGAAAGTTGATGAGGAAAAGGTTAGAAAGAGAAGGTTATTAAACTTACTTTTGTTAATATTTTATGTAAAACCGCAAATTTTGCGGTTTTTTTTTGTAAAACTTTAATAATATTGAGTTTTTTGATATTAATTCATAATTAAGATTTATGTAAGGAGTCATTCTATATGAAAATTGGTAGCCCAAAAGAAATATTTAAAGGTGAAAACCGAGTCGCAATGACACCTGATAGCGCAAAACATCTTCAAAAATTAGGTTATGAGTGCATAATAGAATCTGGCGCAGGCAATAATTCTAATTTTTCAGATAAAGATTATAAAGTAGCTGGTGTTAAAATAGCTAAAACTAAAGAACAATTATGGAAAGAATCAGACATAATTTTAAAAGTTAGAGCTCCTGAAAAATCAGAATTTTCAAAAATTAAATTAGGTCAACATATTATAAGTTTTATTTGGCCAGGACAAAACAAAGCACTTCTTGATAGCCTGAAAAAGAAAAAAGTTACAGTACAGGCTATGGACATGATCCCTAGGATTAGTAGAGCACAAAAAATGGATGCTCTGTCTTCTATGGCTAATATCGCTGGATATCGAGCCGTTATAGAGGCTGGAAACCAGTTTGGTAGATTTTTTACTGGTCAAATCACAGCTGCAGGTAAAGTTCCACCTGCTAAAGTACTTGTGATTGGTGCAGGAGTAGCTGGATTAGCGGCTATAGGTACCGCACAATCAATGGGAGCTATTGTTAGAGCTTTTGACGTGAGACCAGAAGTTGCGGAGCAAATAGAATCAATGGGTGCTGAATTTCTCATGCTTGATTTTGACTCAGACGGCACTGGTGAAGGTGGATATGCAAAACCTGCTTCAAAAGAATTTATCAAAAAAGAAATGGAACTTTTTAGAGCTCAAGCTCCTGAAATTGATATTGTTATTACAACAGCATTAATTCCAGGTATGCCTGCACCTAAACTTTGGCCAGCTGAAATGGTAGGCCTAATGAAACCTGGTTCAGTAGTTGTTGACTTAGCCGCAGAACAAGGTGGAAACTGCGACGTTACAATCCCCGATAAAATGATAGAGACAAAAAATAAAGTTAAAGTAATAGGATATACTGACTTACCAAGTAGAATGGCAACGCAATCTTCTAATTTATATTCAACAAATACCCGACATATGATAGATGACCTAACTCCTGAGAAAAATGGCGTGCCTTATGTCAATATGGAAGACGATGTAATAAGGGGAGCCACAGTCCTACATAATGGAGAAATAACTTTCCCGCCGCCAAAGCCCAAAATCGTAGCTATAGCAAAGCACACAAATGAAAAAATTAAAGAAAAAACACCTGAAGAAATTAGTAAAGAAAAAATTGAAGCTGAAAAGAAATCAGGCCGGTTACAAGCCATTCTTCTTATAATTGGGGCTTGCCTAACTTGGTATATAGGAATGTACGCACCAGCCGAATTTATGCAGCATTTTATTGTTTTTATATTATCATGTTTTGTTGGTTATCAAGTAATATGGAACGTAGCACACTCACTTCATACTCCGCTCATGGCAGTAACTAACGCTATTTCAAGTATAATTATACTTGGAGCTTTATTACAAATGAAAACTGACAATGATATTGTCAGCATTTTAGCATTAATTTCTATCTTCATTGCAACTATAAATATTGTCGGTGGGTTTATGGTTACAAAAAGAATGTTAGCAATGTTTCAAAGAAGTTAAATAAAGGATCATAGAATGACTATAGGAATATTAACTGCTTCATACATCACTTCAAGTGTACTTTTTATCCTAGCTTTAGGGGGTTTAAGTAATCAAGAAAAAGCAAAACGAGCAGTATGGTATGGTATATTTGGAATGGCTATTGCCGTTGCGGCCACAATTTTTGGTAATCAGGTATTTCTAACTGAATGGTTAGATTGGCTTATTGGAGCAATAGTAATTGGCTCCGCTATTGGAGTTATAGTTGCAAAAAAAGTTCAGATGACAGGCATGCCACAGCTTGTTGCAGCACTTCACTCATTTGTTGGATTAGCAGCTGTGTTTATTGGAATTAACTCGGCCCTACTACCACATTCTGATTTTTCAAGCTCGGAACTAACAATACATAATGTTGAGGTTTTCTTAGGAGTGTTTATTGGAGCAATAACCTTTACTGGATCTATTATAGCCTTTGGGAAATTATCTGAGCTAATTACAGGAAAAGCTCTGATATTACCTGCCAGGCATGCTTTAAATATAATTATGTTATTAGCGTGTTTAACGCTTGGATACATGTTTCTTGACCATGCTGGTAACTGGACACTAATATGCATGACAATAATTGCTTTTATAATTGGAGCTCATTTAGTGTTAGCTATTGGAGGCGCTGACATGCCAGTTGTAGTTTCAATGCTCAACTCTTACTCTGGATGGGCAGCAGCAGCTACAGGCTTTATGCTTGGGAATGATCTTTTAATAGTGACAGGGGCACTTGTTGGATCTTCTGGTGCAATTCTTTCATATATCATGTGTAAAGCTATGAATAGAAATTTTCTTTCTGTTATTCTTGGTGGATGGGGAGATACAACTGGACCTGCTATGGATATTGATGGTGAAATGATACCAATAGACATTGAATCTGTTGCATCTGCTTTAAATGATGCTAACAGAATAGTTATTGTCCCTGGATATGGAATGGCTGTAGCACAGGCTCAAAGTGCCGTTTCCGAGTTAACATCTAGACTGAGAGCAAAGAAAAAAGAGGTTAGGTTTGGAATACATCCAGTTGCAGGACGACTTCCTGGCCACATGAACGTTTTACTAGCCGAAGCTAAAGTTCCATATGACATTGTCCTTGAAATGGACGAAATTAACTCTGACTTTCCTGACATTGATGTTGTAATGATACTTGGTGCAAATGATATTGTGAACCCTGCTGCCCAAGAAGATCCTAATAGCCCTATAGCAGGAATGCCTGTACTAGAAGTTTGGAAAGCTAAACAAGTTTTTATTTCAAAGAGAGGTCAAGGAAGAGGCTATTCAGGAATTGAAAATCCACTATTCTTTAAAGAGAATTCAAGAATGGTTTATGGGGACGCAAAAAAATCGTTAGATTCCATATTGCAAAGTATAAGCTAGTTTTTAATGTTGATGTGTTAAGCCTGATTTTTTTATAGCCCCTTGTTGTTTTTTTAGTAATTCCTTTTCACTAAAATCGCCCACCAAGTCATTAAAAATTCTATACCAATTTACTTCAGCCTTCAGGTGCATAAAAACAGAACCTAATCCTACAGCTGCCCTATCCATTAAAACAAATTCTCTGGGTGGCTTAACACCACCTATTTTTTTTAACTCTTCGTGTACTTTTTCTGCAGTTTCTCTTCCATATTGTCCTGAAGCGCTAGGATTGATTAACCTAACCTTATCTTCTAATAGTGGTTGGTAAATAAAATTAGCCCATATATTTAATACACTTATTAATTCTTTTGAGGGATTTTCAAATCCCCATCTTTTATAAGCATTTACTGCTTGTTCTTCATTTCCATCTCTAAGCGCTTTATATAATTCTATTACACCAGTCACAAAATCAGGCCTAAAAATTCTTATACATCCAAAATCCATTAAGTTTATTCCACCATCAGGTCGAATAGAGTAATTACCTAAATGAGGATCTCCGTGAATTACTCCAAATTTGTAAAAGGGTACATACCAGGCTTTAAACATATTCATTGCAACCTGATTTCTAATTTCTATATCAGAGTTTTCAGCAATAAATTGCATAATTTTTAAACCATCAATTCTAGTCATTGTGAGAAGTCTGTTTGTAGACAAGCTTTCTATTGGTTTAGGCAAAGTAATCTCATTATAATCAGACAACATATGTCTATAAAGATTCATATTCTGTATTTCATGAGAATAATCTAACTCTTCTTTTAAACGATCGGATAATTCTTCATGAATAGACTGTGTTGAAATAGCACTGTCATACTTTTCATATAATGAAAAAATTAACTTAAGTTGTTTTAAGTCAGCTTGAACAGCTGATCCCATATCTGGGTATTGTAATTTACAAGCTAATTTCTGACCTTGATTATCTTCGGCAAAATGAACCTGCCCTAGAGAAGCTGCAGCAGAGGCATTTTTACTAAAATCCTTGAAATGATTTAACCAATTTTCTCCTAGTTCAGCCTTCATTCTTCTTTTTACAAAAAGCCAACCCATTGAAGGGGCATCTGCTTGAAGGTGAGATAATTCATTTACATATTCTTTGGGAATAGCATCTGGTATTGTTGCTAAAATTTGAGCAACTTTCATTAGTGGTCCCTTTAATCCGCCTAGGGCAGCTCTTAAATCAGCAGCATGTTGTTCTCTATTTATTTTTATGCCTAAGTATTTTTCTCCTGCTAATCTAGCAGCTAGACCGCCCATAGCAGACGTAACTTTTGCATATCTCTTGAATCTTCCACCAGTCATTGAAGAGCTTAGTTCATCATTCATATTATATTTATCTTTCATAAAACAGATAACCCAATCATAAATTCATTTGTGCTTAAATACTCTCTAATTCATCCATTAGACCAGAAATCATTGATACCCCTTTATCCCAAAAACTTTTATCATAAGCACTCAAACCAAATGGTTTTAATAATTCATTATGGCTTTTGGTACCACCAGCTGACAACATTTCAATATATTTTTTAGCAAATATATCTTTGTCACTTTTTTGATATGAATACCAAAGAGCGTTAACCAAACTATCACCAAATGCATATGCATAGACATAAAATGGAGTGTGAACAAAATGTGGTATATATCCCCACAAAACTCTATAATCTTCAGTAAGGTTAATATTAGGCCCTACCGCGTGGGATTGAGTTTCCATCCAAATATCACCAATTTCATTTGGCGTTAATTCAGATTTTATTCTTGCTTCATGAAATTTAACTTCAAACTGATGAAAGCCAATTTGTCTTACAACAGTATTTAACATATCCTCAATTTTCCCTGCTAGAAGTTGCTTTTTTAATTGAATATGACTTTCATCTAAAAGTTTTCTAAAAACAAGCATCTCCCCAAAAACTGAAGCTGTCTCTGCAAGAGTTAATGGAGTATCAGCCATTAACAATCCATTCTTTGCTGCTAAAATTTGATGTACTCCATGACCTAATTCATGAGCTAAAGTCATAACGTCTCTTATCTTACCTTGATAATTTACTAATACATATGGATGCAATGAAGGTACCGAGGGATGAGCAAATGCCCCAGATGCTTTTCCTTTTCTAACGCTAGCATCAATCCAATCATTCTCAAAAAACAAACTTGCTAGCTTTGAAATCTCAGGATGAAAAGAGGCAAATGAATCTAGAACAATATCTTTGGCTTCTGACCATTTTATTAATTTATCTGTTGTTTGAGGTAATGGAGCATTTCTATCCCACCAATCAAGTTTAGTTTTACCAAATTGTTTAGCTTTCCATTTATAATATCTATGGGTCAATTTAGGCATGGCGTTATTAACAGTAGTAACCAGCGTATTAACAACTTCATCTTCTACATCGTTATCTAAATTTCTTGAAGATACAATACCTTTAAAGCCCCTCTTATTATCTTCAATATACCTATCTCTAGAAATGACATTTAATATCATTCCTAATATACGTTTATTATTTTCAAGAACTTCTGACAATGATTTGCCCGCTAACTTTCTATTTTCTGGATTCGGGTCTGATAGTAAATTTAAAATCTCAGCTTCACTTAACATTTCTTTTTTGAAAGGAAAACGTAATGCCGCAGATGTCTCATCAAAAAGTCTTACCCATGCCGACCTTCCTGTGGCTGATTTTTCAATTAATATTTGCTCAACTAAAGGATCTAGAAGGTAATCATTTTTCTTTCTTAGAATAGTAAGGTATGGCAGCCATTTACTTGAGTTGGTACCTTTTGTCCATTCACCGACTGTTTCATCATCTAACTTTGATAACTCTAAAGTAAAAAATACTAGTAAAGATGATATCTCAGTAAGCTTATCTGAAACAGAAGCATTATATCTTGAAATTTCTGGATCTTCCATATTAGTTGCAAAAATCAAGTTACTATGAGTACCAATTTTATAAATTTTTTCACTAATATTTTGGTATTTTTCAATACAATTTAAAAATTCTGAGGCATTTAGATCTTTTATTTTTCCTTTCCATTGAATTGAAAAGTCTTCTGACAGCTCTTTTATTTTTTTAATATCAAGTTCAATATTTGGGTCATCTATATTTTCATAAATTTCTGAAAGATCCCATGTTGGTAATTCTATGTCCATTGTCTTAATTTTAATTTCATCCATTAGATTTTTAAACCTTTGTTACTTTTTATGTTAAAAATTGTAATATGTTTTTAAGAATTTCTTTAGGTTTTTCCTCGGCCAAATAATGTCCAGTATCAATCGCATTACCTTTTACTTCTTGATTGCAGTAACTTTGCCAAATTGACAAAGGATCATACCATTGGTCTATTTTACCTTTTTTACCCCATAAAACTAAAATAGGCATTTTAAGTTTAATATTATTTTCTCTAGTTGCCTTATCATGAATTAAATCAATAGTTGCTGCAGCCCTGTAATCCTCACAAATAGCATTAATAGTTTCTGGATTTTTAATACAATCAAGGTAATCCTTCAAAGCCAATGGAGAAAAAAAATCTTTATCTTTTTTTTCTCTGGAAGTATGTGCAAAAAACCATTCCTCTGGAGCCTTATTAATAACTGACTCTGGAATTGGACTTCTTTGAGCTAACCAGAACCAGTGATAGTATCCCATCGCAAAATCCATGTTGGTTCTTTCAAAGTGTTCTATAGTTGGGATTATATCTAACAAAATCATTTTTATCACTTTTTTGGGAAAATCTAATGCCAAACGATGAGCAATTCGGGCACCTCTATCGTGAGCTACGACATAAAAAGTATCATAACCAAGGTTTGTCATAAACTCCTGCATATCAGCTGCCATTTGTACTTTTGAATGTCCTTCATGATTATGTGATAAAGTAGGTTTAAAAGATTTACCATATCCTGGAATATCTGGACAAATAACTGTATAGTTATTTGCTAATTCTGGAGATACTTTATGCCACATTGCATGGGTTTGGGGGTTGCCATGGAGCATTAATAAAGGAGGACCACTACCTGCTTTTCTATATCTAATTGAGCCTTTTTTAATTTTTAAAAAAGATATTTTAAAATCTAAAAAAAAGTTCATGTTATTTATCCTATTGTCTGATTATTTACAAATTGTGTATGTGCACAATCTTATCGGAACTACTGGCTTATATAAGATATAATAAAAAAAAAAAAATATACAATCGGATATGATAACAGTTTATACTTTCAGAGTAATTTATCGATTTTAAACTTAGTAGCTAACCAAGAAAAATTAAAGGCGTTACCTTAATATTAAACAAGAAAACTTTTTTATAAAGAATTTATGTATACTTTTAAAAAATATTTTTTCTATTCAGTAATGGTGACCTCGACAGGACTCGAACCTGTTACCTCAAGATTAGGAATCTTGCGCTCTATCCTGATGAGCTACGAGGCCACTCATCATATTTAATATCATATAAATCTCTATTATCAACAGTTAGATTATTCGAAATAATTGTGATGACTTAATAACAAAAATTTATATTATAAATATTAAACTACTTAGGAATGAAATAAATGAGCATTGATTTAGAACTTAAAGATAAAGTGGCTGTTGTAACTGGTGCAGGTGGTGGCATTGGTCGAGAAATAGCATTAGCACTAGCTGCAGAAGGAGCGTCTATAGTTGTAAATGATATAGGAGTATCTTTGACGGGTGAAGGTGGTTCAAATTCTCCAGCTGAAGAGACTTCCGGATTAATTACACAAAAAGGAGGCAAAGCAGTTATTAGCAACGAAAGTGTTTCTACTTGGGATAGTGCTCAATTAATTATTAAAAAGGCAATAGATACATTTGGAAAGATTGACATTGTTATTAACAATGCAGGTATTTTAAGAGATACAATTTTTCATAAAATGGAACCATCTGACTGGGAAAGCGTTATTAACGTACATTTAAATGGTGGTTTTTACGTTAGCCGTGCTGCTGCTCCTTATTTCCGTGAACAAAATTCAGGATCATATGTTCATATGACTAGTACATCTGGTTTAATTGGTAATTTTGGCCAAGCCAATTATTCAGCTGCTAAACTAGGTATTGCCGGCTTATCAAAATCTATTGCATTAGATATGAGTAGATTTAATGTTAGATCAAATTGCATTGCTCCATTTGCTTGGAGTAGAATGACAAACTCAATTCCTTCAACTACGGAGGCTGAAAAAGAGAGAGTCGAACGACTAAAAAAAATGACTCCTGAAACTAATGCTCCTTTAGCTGTTTTCTTAGCGTCGGCAGCAGCAAGAGAAGTTAGTGGGCAAATATTTAGTGCAAGATTAAATGAGCTTTTTATATATAATCAAAACAGACCTATAAAAAGCGTTCATTCTGATAGAGGCTGGACCCCTCATGAGATAGCTGAGAGGGCTTACCCGTCACTTAAAAGTTCAATGACACCTAATGAAAGAAGTGGTGATGTTTTTAGTTGGGACCCAATTTAAAAGACTCGAAAAGATCAATAATCTCTTCCATGGTTTCTAAAGTATAATCTGCACCTAAAGAATTTATATCTACGTGTGTATATCCTCCATTAACAGCAATAGACTTAATATTTGCAGATTTAGCCGCATCTACGTCATTAGAAGTGTCACCTACCATAAAAAAAGAGCTCTTTGTGGAATTAAATTTATTAATTGTTAATTGAATCATGTCTGGTTTTGGTTTCAACGGAATATTATCTTGCGCTCCAATGATAACGTCAAAAAATTTATCTAAACTCATTTGTTTAATTAATTTTTCAGTTACAAATTGTCTTTTATTAGTACATATCCCCATCGGAATTTTTTGGTTATAAAAGTAATCTAGAGCGTTCATTACGCCAGGCATTAAAGTACTGTATTTATAAGGCTCTTCAGAATAATTCTGTCTGTAACTGTTAAATACGGTTTCATACAAATTCTTATTACCACCACAATAATCAACAACTTTTTTTGATAAAGACAACATACCTTCTCCTACAAAAGTTTGTAGCTTTTCTTCAGATATATTTTCTAAACTATATTCAGTTAAAGTTTTATTTATTGCATTATGCATATCTGGAATTGAATGAACCAAAGTTCCATCTAAATCAAAAATTATATTAAAATTGAAACATTCCATAATTTATATTTTACAACGAAGTGATGCAATATTTTGTTGATAACTTTTAAAATCTGATCCAGAAAATATAGCCGACCCAGCAACTAGAATATTCGCTCCAGCTTTAATTACCTGAGGCGCTATATTATTATTTATACCTCCGTCAACTTGAATGTTTATAGGTTTACTTGAAATTAATTCTTTAACAGCTGTAATTTTATCTATTGAAGAATTGATAAATGATTGCCCCCCAAATCCAGGGTTCACACTCATAACAAGTATTAAATCAAGTTTTTCTAATAAGAACTCTAATCCAGAAAGAGATGTCCCTGGATTGACTGAAACACCTGCTTTACATCCTAAGTCCCTTATTCTAGTTAAAGTTCTATCAAGATGCGGTGTAACTTCCTTATGGACAGTAATCATATCAACACCAGCGGCCACATATTCTTCCAACAAGTCATCAGGGTTAGTAACCATCAAATGAGCATCAAATGGTTTTTTGGAGATATTCCTTATTGATTTAATAATTGGAGGACCAAACGTAAGGTTTGGTACAAAATGACCATCCATTACATCCAAGTGTATCCAATCAGCACCCGCCTCATCAATTAATTTAACATCATTTGCCAATGAACCAAAGTTGGCAGATAATATTGAAGGCGCAATAAGAACTTCTTTCATTTAATTCATTTCCTTCAAACCTAGAATAATAACAACAAATTAAATTGTTTTGCTCATAGCCACAGCTGTATCTGACATCCTATTGGAAAAACCCCACTCATTATCGTACCAGCTTAAAACTCTTACAAATGAGCCATCCATTACCTTTGTTTGATCCATATGAAAAATTGATGATCGTGAGTCATGGTTGAAATCACTCGATACAAGAGGTTCATCAGTATATCCAAGAATGTTTTTAAGTTCATTATTAGAAGCTTTTTTAATAAGATTATTAATCTCTTCTACCGAGGTAGATTTCCCAGCGTTAAATTTAAAATCGACAACAGATACGTTTTGAGTTGGCACTCTCATTGAAACACCATCCAACTTTCCATTTAAATCTGGTAGAACTAAACCTACTGCTTTTGCTGCGCCAGTTGATGTTGGTATCATATTACCTGCGGCGGCTCTTGCTCTATACATATCGGAATGCATTGTATCCAAGGTCGGTTGATCACCTGTATAAGAATGAATTGTAGTCATAAACCCTTGAGATATACCTACACCCTGATTAATAACCATCGCAATTGGAGCTAGACAGTTTGTTGTACAAGAAGCATTTGATACTACTAAGTGATCTTTAGTTAATTTATTATGATTTACACCATAGACAACAGTCAAATCAGCTCCACTTGCTGGCGCTGAAACTAAAACTCGTTTTGCACCAGCTTCTAAATGCAGTGAAGCTTTTTCACGGCTCGCAAAAATCCCAGTACACTCCATAGCAATATCAACATCAAGTTCTTTCCATGGAAGATCTTTTGGATCTCTGATAGATGTTACTTTTATTGATCCTTTACCTACATCGATATTATCACCATTAACTTTGACATCTGCAGGGAACCTCCCATGCACAGTATCGTACCTCAATAAATGTGCATTAGTCTCTACAGGGCCCAAATCATTAATTCCAACTACTTTAATATCGTCTCTACCTGATTCTATTATAGCTCTTAAAATATTTCTTCCAATTCTGCCAAAACCATTAATAGAAACTCTAACTGACATTTTATTTCCTCTCAAAAAAATATAATTACTTATTATTACTCAATACTGATATGGCTGGCAACTCTATACCTTCTAACCACTCAAGAAAAGCGCCACCAGCTGATGAAATATATGTAAATGTATCTCCAACACCGGCTTTATTTAAAGCAGACGATGTATCACCTCCACCTGCCACAGTAACTAATTTATTACTGGTAGTTAAACTTGACGCTGTTTTAGCTAATGAAAAAGTACCTTCTCCAAAAGGTTCTAATTCAAAAGCTCCAAGTGGGCCATTCCATAATAAGGTCTTAATATTGTGAAAAATGAAGCCTATTTTTTGGATTGTCTTTGGACCAACGTCAAGTGCCATCATGTCTAAAGGTATCATATCCGATGATACTATTTTAGTATTTCCATTTGCTTCAAAAGATTTTGATACAACTACATCAATAGGAAGTATTATTTCACAATTTAATTTTTTACTTTTGTTTAAAATTGATTTCGCAACAGACACAGAGTCTTTTTCAAAAAGGCTTTTTCCAACATCCAAGCCTTGAGCAACTAGAAAAGTATTCGCCATTGCACCGCCAATTATTAAATAATCCATCTTAGTTATTAGATATTGAATAATATTTATTTTTGTAGAGATTTTAGCACCACCAACCAATGCCGCCACCGGCTTGATTGGAGAACTTAAAACAGATGTAAGAGCTTCCATTTCTTGGTCTAGCAGCACACCTGAATATGCAGGTAGAAAATTTGTAATTGCATGTAAACTTGCATGAGCTCTATGAGAACATGAAAAAGCATCATTTACAAACATATCACAACCTTCAGATAATTTTTTTGCAAAGCTAAGGTCATTTTTAGTTTCTTCTTCATGAAAACGAACATTTTCAAGTAAAAGAATTTCACCTGCTTTTAAAATCATTTTTATATCCAAAACCTCTTGACCCACACAAGAGTTGCTGAAGTGAATATTTGTTTCTAAAATTTTTGATAAAATTTCTACTAAAGGCTTTAAAGTGCATTCTTTATTATATTTTCCCTTTGGTCTACCTAGATGACTACATATGACTATCTTTGCGCCAGATAATTTCAAAAAGTTGATAGTTGGTATCAATCTTTCAACACGTGTATGATCTAAAACCTTTCCATTAAACATAGGTATATTTAGATCAGCTCTTATGAACACTACTTTATCATGAATATTTTCATTAATTATGCTTTTAATTAAAGAGGTCATCTTTATAATTTTCTGAATCAGAGTTTGGTTTTTATTATTTAATTATTGATATTGCTTGTTTTACTATAGCTTCTGAGTTAATTCCAAAATGTTTGTAGAGTTGATCTGCTGGACCAGAAGCTCCAAAGCTTTTCATACCAATAAAAACACCATTATCACCTATATATTTACTCCATCCCATATCACACGCCGCTTCAATAGCTATTCTTGGAGAATTCCCTAAAACATCTTTTCTGTATGATTCATCCTGTTTATCAAAAAGTTCCCAACAGGGTAAAGATACAACTGCAGCTTTAATGCCTTCAGCATTTAAGAGGTCAGACGCTTCCATTGCAATTTCAACTTCAGAACCAGTTGCAATTAGAGTTAAATCTCGTTTTGACGAAATATCATTTAAAATGTAACCACCTTTTGAAACTTTATTATCTGAAGATTTTTCAGACCGAAAAGCTTTTAGACCTTGCCTAGATAGCGCTAAGACAGTGGGTCCATTTGTTTTAAGAGCTGTATCCCAAGCTTCTGCCGTTTCAACAATATCTGCAGGTCTTATTAGATTTAAGTTTGGGGTTGCACGTAAAATCGCTAAATGTTCTACGGGTTGATGAGTTGGTCCATCTTCTCCTAACCCAATTGAATCATGCGTCAATACATAAATTACTCTTTGAGACATTAATGCCGAGAGCCGTATAGATGCTCTCATGTAATCACTAAACACAAGAAAAGTTCCACCATAGGGAATAAAACCTTTATGAAGAGAAATACCATTCATGATAGATCCCATGGCATGCTCTCTAATACCATAATGAATATAATTTCCTGAAGATTTACCAGGAAGAACCGTTTTCATTTCACTTGTTTTAGTTAGATTTGATCCAGTTAGATCAGCAGACCCACCAAGTGTATTTGGAATAATTTTATTAATTAATTCGAGAGTTTTTTGACTAGATTGTCTAGTAGCTAATTTAGGTTTTTCTTGTTTCATTTGCTTTATAAATGAATTCATTTTTTTTTCATAGGATTGTGAAATTTCACTATCTATAAACAATCTAAATCTTTTCTTTTTTGAACTTTGTTCGTATCTATTTTCCCATTCCTCAAAAATCTTCTGTGATCTTTCGGCAGTTTTCTTCCATAATTCAAGTATGTCTTCAGGAATTTCAAAAGGTTTATTAGACCAACCTAAAGCTTTTCTTGTAGCCACTATTTCGTCTGCTCCCAATGGTGCACCATGTGTTTTTGACGTTCCACCTAAGTTTGGAGCTCCAAATCCAATTGTAGTTTTACAGGCAATTATTGATGGTTTTCTTGATTTTTTGCTGTTAATAATTGCTTCTTCAATTTCATCATGATCATGACCATCAATAGTTTGAGTATGCCATCCAGCTGCCTTAAATCTTGAGATTTGGTTTGCAGAGTTTGATAAACCTGTGGATCCGTCTATAGAAATTTTATTATCATCCCATAATACAATTAATTTTGATAATTTTAAATGACCAGAAAATTCTATAGCTTCGTGACTAATTCCTTCTTGAAGACAACCATCACCAGCAATCACATATGTATAATGATCAACTAAATTAGAACCAAACCTAGAAGATAATAATTTTTCAGCTAAAGCCATACCAACGGCAGTTGCTAAACCTTGTCCTAGTGGCCCTGTAGTTGTTTCAATACCTTTTGCGTGTCCATATTCAGGATGACCCGCAGTGTTATAGTTTAGTTGCCTAAAATTTTTAATGCTATCAATTGGCATATCTTCATAACCTAAAAGATAATGCAAAGCATAAAGCAACATTGAGCCATGACCTGCAGATAAGACAAATCTATCTCTGTCAGGCCAGTCAGGTTTTTTAGGATTAATATTAATAATTTTTTTAAATAAAACTGTAGCTACATCTGCCATACCCATTGGCATTCCAGGATGGCCTGAATTTGCAGCTTGAACAGCATCCATAGATAAAAATCTAATTGCATCAGCCATTAGTATTGACTTTTTATCTTTAGATTTAGCTTTATCTTGCATCTACGGTTCTCCTAGAAGGTTCAAATTAAAATAATTTAATATTAGTAACATTTATGAAATCAAAGTTACATAAATGTTTTTGTAAAATTTATAAATTTTCACAATGTTTCCTATAAATTATAACTTCATCTGAAGAACCAAAAACTAAAGGTGATCTTTGATGAATATTTTTAACTGGAACAGCTAAAATATCATCGATTCCGTTTATAGCTTTTCCTCCAGCTTGTTCAATTAGAAAAGCTATTGGGTTAGCTTCATAAGTTAAACGTAATCTTCCATTTTTATATTTAGTTCGAGCATCGGATGGGTATAAAAAAACTCCACCCCTTATCAATATTCTACTTGCGTCTGCAACTAAAGAACCAACCCATCTCATTCCAAAATTCTTTTTTCTTGAGCCATCTTCGCCATCTTGACAATCTTGGATATATTTTGCAGTGGGAGAATTCCAATACCTTTTATATGCTGCATTTATTGCAAATTCTGACGTTGACTTTGGAATACTTACTTCATCATTAATAATAATAAACTTTTCAATATTTTCGTCTAATGCTAATAAGAGTGTACCTTTCCCTACTGTTAAAAAAAGAGTTGTTTGAGGTCCATAAACAAAAAAACCAGATGACTTTTGTTTAGATCCAGATTGAGTAAAAGCTTTATCTAATAGTAAGTTATTTTTTGGCATTATTGAAAATATTGTACCTATAGAAACATTTACGTCTATGTTGCTTGATCCATCTAAAGGATCTGCAAAAACTATAAATTCATTATTATTTTTAAAATCAATAAACCCTTCTTGTTCCTCTGAAGCATAACCTGCAACTGGAGATTTTTTTAAATAATCAATTATAATTTCATCAGATTTTATATCTAACGGTTTTTGAAGATCACCATCTACATTTATACTCTTTTTATTAACTTCTGAATGACTGATTTTATTTATGGTTTTTATCGTTTTAGAAATTAATATTGCAGCATTAGCTAAATTATCAATTATAGTAGCAAGCTGTTCATTTTCACAATTATCTATGAGATATTCTTTTAACAACATCTTTTATAGCTCCAGTAATTATTCTCTATCCAAATTTATATTTTTCATAGCTGTATATAAGGAATGCTTATCCTTTTGTAACATTTTTTTCTTTACACCATTAAAGTCATCAATTTCTTTATTCTGGCTTAGTTTAGATTTAGCAACAACTTTTGTAACTTCAATTTTAACTCCAACTATTGAAGATAGTTTTTGTTTTATAAATTCTTTTGGTGCATCTTTAATGCTCCAAGGCTTCTTTTCTCCAATTATGTTTTCATGAATTTTTGTAAGCCTTCCTACAATACCTAGTAGAGATTTTAGATCTTGGAAGAAAAAAATTCTTCCATAAAAATGAACTGACTGATAATTCCATGTTGGTACTACTTTATGGGTTTTATTTTTAGTTGGATACCAATTTGGACTGACATAAGTGTCTTCAGCTTTATATAGAACTAACACCTCGTCATTATTTTTATTTTCTTTAAATAATTGATTTTCAAGTGCTATGTGTCCTAGCAGCGTTGTTGACCCGTGCTTATTATAGTCAACTATAAATGGCAAATGATTGGCTGAAAGGCCTTTTGACCCAAAAGCAATCAAAGTAGCTAACGGAAAATTATCAATAATTTTTTGGATTTCTTTTTGATCTTTTTCTTCAAAGTGATCTGGTACATAAACCATTAAGTTTCCTTCAAGATTAGATAATTATTTTAACTATATTTTTAACAATCTTATTAAGATTAATTTGGAAGTGGAATAAATTCTTTATTATCATCAATTGGCATTTTGAAATTTTTTTCTCGCCATTTCTTTTTTGCTAGTTCTATTAACTCCATATCTGATGCAACAAAGTTCCACCATAAATACCTTTTCTCATTGATAGTATCCCCACCCAATAAGATACAATGGCTATTATCTACAGCCTTAATTAACTGATTACTCTTGTTATTTAAAATTAACATTTCACCAGCTTTTATTTTTTGATTATTATACTCAAGCTGACCTGATAAAGCATACACTGCAATCTCTTCGACTTCTTTAGGTAGCTCTATAGCGCTACTCGTTCTAATCTTTAACTCTACAAAAAGTCCATTAGATACATTTTTTAGAGGCGATTTTTTTCCATAAGCCGTGCCTAAAATTATATTAGCAATCATAGTTTTATTAACAATTGATGGTATATCTGTCTTACTACAATTGTGAAACTCAGGTTTCATACTTTCATGCGATTTAGGTAACGCTATCCAACATTGAATTCCAAAAAGTTTATATGGTAATTTTATATTAATAGGTTTTCTTTCGGAATGAGTAATACCTCTTCCAGAAATCATTAAGTTTACATCACCAGGACTAATGGTTATTGAAGACCCAAGGGAATCACGATGCAAAACTTCTCCTGAAAATAAATAAGTTAAAGTTGCTAATCCAATATGAGGGTGAGGCCTAACATCAATACCCCCGTCAGTTATAAATTCATTTGGACCCATTTGATCAAAAAATATAAATGGACCAACCATTTGTCTAATAGCATGGGGTAAAACTCTTTTTACTTCCATTCCTCCAATATCTCTTGATCTTCCAACTATCAGGTTATTGTTTATTATTGTTTCCATTAATATGTCCTATTTTTCAATATTGAAACAATACTAAATTATCTGTAAGTTTAAAATAAAGATTTAAAAATTATTATTGGTTTATTTATGCTCTATAAAAATCTTCATATACCAATTAACCTTCCTCTGCTCCTTAAAGAAGAAGTTAGTATTGATCAATCAAACTTAGAGCTTATTAAAAAAATAAAGGAAGCTAATAACACTGGCATATCCTCTACAATATTTTTATTTAAAAATTATTTCAGTAACAATATTTCTAAATTTGTTAAACCTAGTTTAGATTTGTTTCTAGAAGAAATCATACCTATTCTTTTTCAATCAAAATATAAAGAAGAAGGTCTTTATCAACTTTTAAGATTTATTGATAAAATAATATCTAATTTTCCTTATGTCGAAGCGTTAAAGAACAGTAGTTTTGTATATCAAAACTTAGCAAAAGTTTTTTTGTTTTCTGGTTATGTCACTAACATACTAACACAAGATAAAAAAATACTAGACGTCTTACAGCCTGAATATGCAATGAGATTGAATGGTAATATCAGTTTTTATAAGAATGCATTTGATAAAATTGATCTAAATCATTTGAATGAGGAAGATATTTTAGATGCGTTGAGACGAAATCATCGTTTTCTAAAATTTCAAATATTATTTGCTTTGATAAATAAAGAAATTGATATCCAAAGAGCTTCAAATGAATTTTCATTATTGGCTCAAGCAACTTTTAACATCGCCCTTGAAATAGCGCAAATTCAAATCTCAAATAAATATAGTATAAATTGTGAGAAATACAGCGTGATTGCATATGGAAGGTTTGCTACCTTTTCTATGACCGCTAATTCAGACCTTGATCTTGTTTTGGTTTATGAAGATTTCCCTATTAATACAAACATAAAGAAAAATGTATATATTGAATTATTTCGTCAACTAATAAAACTCCTATCCGTTAAGACTTCTGAAGGTTTTATGTATGAAGTAGACACAAAATTAAGACCCTCTGGTAAAGAAGGGCCAGTTGCGTGCACCTACAACAACTTTAAAAATTTTCATGAAAAAAATTCATTTTCTTGGGAAAAACTAGCTTTAAGAAAAACAAGAGTGCTTAATGAAAATAAATTTAGCTTTCGTATAGTTGATTTATTATATGACTTAAACTCTAAACCTATATCGCACACAAAAATTGTAGATGAAATTAAATTAATGCGAACAAATACTAAATCCAATAAAAATAATGAAGGTATAAACAATCCTGTTAACAATGAGCGATCAAAATGGTTTGAAACAAAATATGTTGGTGGTGGACAAAGAGAGATAGAATATTTAAATTTTTTTTATAAGATAAATTCTAATTTTATAGAAGATTATGAGACAAATCAAAAAACATTACTAAATGATAAAGTAGAAAATTTATTTTCTAAACTGGATCAAGTAGTTAATATTTGTTTTGAAGATGAAAAACAAGACTACCTTCCTTCAGCTGCAATCATTCTAATGATTACAGAAACTAATGAAAAAGATCTTGGCTCCCTTAAAGCATCAGTAAACTTAAGTAAAAAAGAAATACATAAAAACCTAAATCAAATGTTGGAATCTATAAAAAATAACCCTAATTTGGCTTTTTAAGCATAGCCAAACATTAATATTACAATAATTTTATGCACATAAATTAAACATATATTGTATTTATTAAAATTAATGATTAATTTTTAAGCAAAAAATCAGCTTTGTGTTTGAGCTATATCTCTACCTTTGTTGCCTCACAAATTATAAGCAATATTCACCCATAAATAAATTTTAATGGAGTCTTATTATGTCTAATTTTATGAAGGTAATATCTATATTACCTTTTTCAATTATGGGTATGTCAAGCATGTCTTATGCAGCACCTGATGCTGAAACAGCTTATATTTTTAACTCATTTTCTTTCCTTGTTCACGGTTTTTTAGTTATGTTAATGGCTGCAGGCTTCTGTATGCTTGAAACTGGTTTAGTTAGAGCTAAAAATGCAGTTGTTCAATGCGCAAAGAATATTGGTCTATACTCAATAGCAGGATTGATGTTTGCATTTGTAGGTTATAATTTAATGTATATGGATGTATCGGGTTGGATTGGAACTCTATCTGTATGGGGGCCTTCGGATGAATTAAAAAGTTTTGGTGGAGAAGATGATTCTACATATTCTTCTGGTTCTGATTGGTTTTTTCAGATGGTTTTCTGCGCAACAGCTGCTTCTATTGTAAGTGGAGCTGTAGCTGAAAGAATTAAATTAAAAAGTTTCTTTGTATTTGTTGTTTTACTTTGTGGATTTATATATCCGATCCAAGGTTCTTGGTCTTGGGGTGGAGGTTTTTTAAGTGAAGCTGGTTTCTTAGATTTTGCCGGATCATCAATCGTTCACGGTGTTGGAGGATGGGCTGCTTTAACTGGAGCAATTATATTAGGCGCAAGAAAAGGTAAATATTCTGACGATGGAAGTATTACTCCAATGCCTGGTTCAAATTTGCCTTTGGCAACTTTAGGAACATTTCTCCTTTGGTTTGGTTGGTTTGGTTTCAACGGTGGATCCCAACTGGCTATGGGAACCGCAGCTGATGTTGCCGCTATTTCGAATATTTACATTAATACTAATTTAGCCGCAGCTGGTGGAGTAGTAGTAGCTATTATTCTAACAATGCTTTTTTACAAGAAAACTGACTTAACTATGGCCTTAAATGGAGCATTAGGTGGGTTAGTAGCTATTACAGCCGAACCACTAGCGCCAACACCAATGCTTGCAATATTCATAGGTGCTGTTGGTGGATTAATAGTTGTCTTAACAATCCCTATGCTTGACAAATTCAAGATTGATGATGTTGTTGGTGCTATACCTGTTCATCTTTTTGCAGGAATTTGGGGTACCATAGCTGTTGTTTTCTCAAACTCTGACGCTACAATAGGCGCACAATTATATGGTATATTTGCAATAGGAGCTTTTACAATTATAGCCTCTACTACAGCGTGGTATGTTCTAAAACTATTAATTGGGATTAGAGTTACACCTGAGGAAGAAATGGAAGGCATGGATATAAGCGAAGTTGGCATGGAAGCTTATCCTGACTTTAGAAAATAAAAAAATAAAGAAAAAGGAGGAAATTATTCCTCCTTTTTTATATGCCTAAAGAGCCATAACTTTGAGCAACACGTTTAATAGAAACCATCATTGCAGCTGTCCTCAAATCAGGTATATTTTTATTACCATTCCAAACTTCACTGATAACTTTATAAGTCTCCATCATAGTATCCTCTAAACCAGAACGAACTAGGTCTAATTCAGACGCTCCCTTCAAAGAATTTGATTTTAATTCGGATGGAAAATCTTTTCCAGTCATGCTTTCTATTCCTTCTATAATAGAAGACATTTGATTTTCTTGTGCTCTTCTTTGCAATCTACCAAGTCTTATTCTACTTAAATTTTTTATCCACTCAAAATAACTAACAGTGACACCACCTGCATTGGCGTAAAGATCAGGAATAATCACTACCCCACGTTGGTTTAATATTTCATCTGCATCAGAAGAAATTGGACCATTTGCAGCCTCAATAATAAGAGGGGCTTTTATCCTTTCTGCATTATCCTTATTAATAACTAATTCCATTGCAGCTGGTATTAAAATATCTGCTTCAGCCTCTAAAATTTCTGAACCAGATTTAACAAATCCTTTAAAGCCTTCGATTGTACCATTTTTTACAAGGTGATCCTTAAGTGATAATATATCTATACCGTCTTTATCGACAATTGCACCATCACGTTCCATTACGTGAGTAATGATGGCGCCATCCTCATTAGATAAGAAATATGCAGCATAATATCCAACGTTTCCTAAACCTTGAACAATAATCCTTTTATTTTTTAAACCAGAAGTTAAACCTGTTTTTTTTACATCTTCAGAGTTCTCAAAAAAAGCTTTTAAAGCATATTTTACCCCTCTTCCAGTTGCCTCTGTCCTACCAGCAATACCACCCTTATTTACAGGCTTACCTGTTACACAAGCCCAAGCATTTAAGTCCGTTGGATTTAAACGTCGATATTCATCTGCCATCCATGCCATTTCACGTTCACCCGTCCCTACATCAGGTGCTGGAACGTTTTGAGATGGATGAATTAAATCTCTTTTAGCTAACTCCTGTGTAAAACGTCTAGTGATTCGTTCTAACTCTTCAGGAGACCATTCTTTAATATTAATAATAAGACCACCTTTAGAGCCACCAAATGGAACCTCAACTAGCGCACACTTATATGTCATTAAGGCAGCCAAAGCTTCAACTTCTTCTTGATTAACGGCCATATCATATCGGATGCCGCCTTTTACTGGTTCAAAATGATCAGAATGTACAGAACGATAACCAGTAAATGTATGAACTGTTCCCCTTAGCCTAACTCCAAATCGAACTACATATGTTGCATTCGCCATCATTATTTGATTAGCTAAATCTTGAGAAAGAACCTCAGTTCCATAGGTCTTTTGAACATAATGAGCTGCTTTTTTAAAGTTAACTTCAATTGAATTTAGAAATGCGTCACTAGCCATTATTTTTTTCAATCTTTCTTAGATTGCCCCATTGTTTTCATTTATTAATTACTGGCATTGACTATTACATAAAAAGGAAAGAGTTGAAAGCAATATGTATCTTTGATTTTAAGCTTGAAAAAAATATCTATTTTATTCATTTTACAATCTAACTTAATTTATACTTAATAATTTTTATCAAATAGGAAAAAATATGTTTTCAAATCTAAAATCAGCAATTCAAAAAGTTACCTCCAAAACTACTGAAGAAGATGAATATAAAGGAGAAGATGTCCAAGCTGTTATTATTTTACTTTTAGAAGCCTGTCAAATAGATGGAGAAACTGGTCAAGTTGAACTTGATTATATCAAAAAACTTTTGGTTAATAAATTTGGATTTGACGAAAAAGACGCTAATGACAATATAAGTAAGGCTCTTGAAGACAGCGAACAAAGAATAGAAATTTTTTCTCAAATTAAAGTTATATTAAACGAAATGAATCATGAAGAACGAATTGAGGTGATTCAAATGATGTGGGGAGTTATTCTTGCCGACGGTGTAATAGACGACTTTGAAGCTAATTTAATGCGTCGTATGAATGGGCTTTTATATGTTTCAGGAGTTGAAAGTGCCGCTGCAAAAGAAAAAGCAATGACTCAACTTAAATAAAAGAAATATGTTAATATAAAAAATATAGTTATGTTTAACTGAGAAGGTTACATCAAAGGGGCTTGAATAATATGTTTTTTCACTCAATGAATTTTTCAATAGGTAAAGATAACGAAATTTTAAAAGAATCTATTTTTAAATTTGCTCAAAAAGAAATTGCACCTCTTGCAGATCAAATTGATAAAGACAACTCTTTTCCTACTGAATTATGGAAAAAGTTTGGTGAACTTGGGCTTTTGGGTATAACTGCCGACACACAATATGGTGGTAGCGAAATGAGCTACTTAGCTCATTGTATTGCTATGGAAGAAATTAGCAGAGCCAGTGCATCTGTAGGCCTTTCTTATGGTGCCTTCTCAAATTTATGTGTTAACCAGATTAATAGAAATGGCACAGATGCGCAAAAAGAAAAATATTTACCAGAATTGTGCAGTGGTTCAAAGATTGGCGCCTTAGCTATGAGCGAGACAGGGTCTGGGTCAGATGTTGTTTCAATGTCACTTCATGCTGAAAAACAAGGTAACAAAACTTATTTACTTAATGGCTCAAAAATGTGGATTACTAATGGGCCTGATGCTGATACTTTAGTAGTCTATGCCAAAACAGATCCGTCTGGAGGGTCAAAAGGAATAACAGCTTTTATAATAGAAAAATCAATGACAGGATTTTCTACGGGTAAAAAGTTAGATAAGCTTGGCATGAGAGGATCAAATACAGCTGAACTAATTTTTGAAAATTGCCCAGTTCCAGAAGAAAATATTTTAGGAGAAGAAGGAAATGGCGCATCTATATTAATGAGTGGTTTAGATTATGAAAGAGTTGTTCTTGCAGGTGGACCTTTAGGTATTATGGCAGCTGCGATGGATAATGTTGTTCCATATATTCATGAAAGAAAGCAATTTGGCAAATCAATTGGTGAATTTCAAATTATGCAAGGTAAAATAGCAGACATGTACACAACTATGAACGCTTGTAAATCTTATGTTTATGAAGTGGCTAAAGCATGTGATAGAGGAGAAACAACTAGAAAAGATGCCGCAGGATGTATTTTATACTCCGCTGAGAAGGCTACGCAAATTGCATTAGAAGCTATTCAAACATTAGGTGGAAATGGTTATACTAACGAGTATCCTGTTGGAAGACTTTTAAGAGATGCAAAATTATATGAGATAGGAGCAGGAACTTCAGAAATCAGAAGAATGTTAATTGGTAGAGAATTATTTTCGGAAACCTCAGCATGACAATTCTAAAGTCAAATATAAATAAAAATGATCCACAGTTCTTTGAAAACAAAGAAAAGTTCAATATTGACTATCAACTAACGTTTGAAGCTATTAATTATTCAATGAACGGAGGTGGCGAAAAATTAAACGAACGCCACATAAAACGTGGAAAGATTCTTCCTCGTCATAGAGTTACTAAATTACTAGATCCAGGTTGTACTTTTCTCGAGATTGGTTTAACTGCAGGACATGATATGTATGACAATGCATGTCCCTCTGGAGGAATAATAACTGGAATTGGACAAATTCATAATAGAGATGTGATGGTTATATGTAATGATTCAACTGTTAAAGGTGGAACATATTACCCTATAACTGTAAAAAAACATTTGCGTGCTCAAGAAATAGCTCTTGAGAATAATTTGCCTTGTATATATTTGGTTGACTCTGGTGGAGCTAACTTACCTAACCAGGATGAAGTTTTTGCCGATAAAGACCATTTTGGTAGAATTTTTTATAATCAAGCCAATATGTCTTCTAAAAACATTCCTCAAATTGCTGTTGTTATGGGAAGTTGTACCGCCGGTGGAGCATATGTCCCAGCAATGTCAGACGAAACTATAATAGTGAAAAATCAAGGTACTATTTTTCTTGCCGGCCCTCCACTAGTTAAAGCAGCCACGGGTGAAATTACCAATGCAGAAAACCTAGGAGGAGGAGAAGTTCATACAAAAATTTCTGGTGTAGCAGACCATCTAGCTGATAACGATGAACACGCTTTAGCAATAGCTAGGCAATGTGTTAAAAATTTAGACTCAAACCAAAATCTTACCCCAATATCTACTAAATATAGCCCTCCATTATATGACCCTGAAGAATTACTAGGAATAATTCCTGCCGACAGCAAAACTGCATATGATGTTAAGGAAATTATAATGAGAATTGTTGATGGATCTGAATTTGATGAGTTTAAAAAAGACTTTGGAACAACTCTAATAACTGGTTTTGCAAGAATAAAAGGACAATTATGTGGAATTATAGCTAATAATGGCGTCTTGTTTTCTGAAAGTGCTCTTAAAGGAACTCATTTTATTGAATTATGTAGCCAACGCAAGATACCTTTAATATTTTTGCAAAACATAACTGGATTTATGGTTGGTGAAAACGCTGAGCACGGGGGAATTGCTAAAAATGGAGCTAAACTAGTTAATGCTGTCGCTACAACTAAAGTTCCTAAAATAACAATTTTAATCGGTGGAAGCTTTGGAGCAGGTAACTATGGTATGTGTGGCAGGGCTTTTGGCCCAAGGTTTCTTTGGACTTGGCCATGCTCTAGAATTTCAGTCATGGGCGGAGAACAAGCTGCAAGCGTACTAGCAGAATTAAAGAAAAATAACATCCTTAAAAATAAGGGTAAATGGAATAATAAAACTGAAAATGAATTTAAAAAGCCTATTTTAGATCAATTCGATAATCAGTCTCATCCTTTATACGCATCTGCGCGTTTATGGGATGACGGAATAATAGATCCTGTGAAAACACGTGATATATTATCAGCAAGTTTAAAAATTACCTTAAATAAAGAAATAGAAGATACTAAATTTGGTATCTTTAGAATGTAAGTATTTTAAATATGGCTTCTAAAAAAATAAAAAAATTATTAATTTCAAACCGTGGAGAAATAGCATGTAAAATTATCTTATGTGCCAAGAAACTAAAAATACCTACATTAGCCATTTACTCAGACGATGATATTAATAGTTTACACGTTCAATTAGCTGATGAAGCCGTTCCTGTGCCAGGTTCACTTGTATCTGAAACTTATATGAACAGCTCAGCCATTATAAAAATAGCAAAAAAATATAAAGCAAATGCAATTCATCCAGGTTACGGACTTTTATCAGAAAATGCTGATTTTGTTGAACTTGTTGAAAAAAATAAACTAATTTTTATTGGGCCTAAAAGTCAAATAGTTAGAAGTATGGGAGAAAAAGATAAAGCAAAATCTTTAATGGAAAAAGCAGGAATCCCTGTAGTGCCAGGTTATCATGGAAACAATCAAAAAGAAGATTATCTCAAAAACAGAGCAGATAAAATTGGGTATCCTTTACTTATCAAAGCTAGGGCTGGTGGTGGTGGGCGTGGGATGAGAGTAGCTCTAAGTAAAAAAAATTTTTCATCATCCTTTAAAGAGGCCACTAGTGAGGCAAAAGCTAATTTTAATGATAAAAACTGTATTCTTGAAAAATATATTTCAAAAGCGCGCCATATTGAAATTCAGATCTTTGCTGATAAATATGGAAATGTAATTCATTTATTTGATAGAGACTGCTCATTACAAAGGCGTCAGCAAAAAGTAATAGAAGAAGCGCCTTCACCACAACTTAGTGATGAAATTAGAAGCTTTCTTGGCACCCTCTCTGTTAAAGCTGCTAAATTCATTAAATACGAGGGCGCAGGAACTATTGAATTTATTGCAGATGTAGAAAAAGGCCTTGATAAAAATAAAATATATTTTATGGAAATGAACACTAGAATTCAAGTTGAACATCCTGTTACAGAAGCAGTAACATCAACAAATCTGATATCCTGGCAACTAGAAATTGCTAATGGTTCTAAGTTACCTAAGTCACAAAATGATGTTAAATTAAATGGTTGGTCTATTGAAGCACGGTTATATGCTGAAAATGTAAATAATAATTTTTTACCACAAAGTGGTATTATTCATCACTTAAATTTTCCTTCACTTTCTAAACATAAGAATTGTACTTTAGAAACAGGAATTAAAGATGGAGACTATATTACGCCCTTTTATGACCCTATGATTGCAAAAATTATTTCACATGGAGATAATAGAGCAGACGCAATAGTAAAATTGAATAATTACCTAAGTGAACTTGAAATTGCAGGTATAACAACAAATTTAAATTTATTAAAAAAAGTTTTAAACCATAAAGACTTTAAGAAAGAAAATTTCACCACTAAATTTATCGAAGAAAATTTAGATGACCTTATTGATAATAATATTGATAATTATCTAAAAGCTTTAACCTCACTAATAGTTTTTAAAAATTTAAATGTTTTCCCAACTGATAATTGGTATATGTGGAAGCCTAACGAATACCCTTTAAATATATCTATAAAAGGAGTGGAAGAGAGGTTTAGTATAGCCTGTTTAAATTTTGATACATTTGAGATTAAATTTGGTAATTTTAAATATATCTGTGCTTCTACAATTTTTACTAAAACTTCAATAGAAGCCAACGTTAATGGAAAGTATCTATCTATAAAGTATAATTTGTTTGTAGATAAATTTACTAACAATAAAATTTTTACCTTCTTCACAAAAAATAATACATATGAAATTCTTTTTTCAAATATATTAATATCAGGGGATGATGAAGATAAAAATTTAGACGATGTTATAAATGCCCCAATGCACGGGATTGTCAAATATAAAAATCTTAAACCTAATATAAAAGTAAAAAAGGGTGATGTTCTTTTATCTCTAGAAGCAATGAAAATGGAGTATTCAATAAAATCGCCTCGTGACGGCATCATTGAAAAAATTTTTATAAAAGACGGTCAACAAGTTACAGAAAAAATGAAACTTATAATCTTGAAAAAATGAAAATATAACTGAAGTATACTCGGAATGAATAATTTTATAAATATTTTTGAAATGAGCCCTCGAGATGGTCTTCAAAATGAGAAAACATTTATAACAACTCAAAACAAAATTAAATTTATTAATGATTTATCCATGTGTGGATTTCAAAAAATTGAAACTTCTAGTTTTGTAAGCCCTAAATGGGTACCTCAGCTTGCTGACGCACACGAAGTATTTACTAAAATTAATAAGGTAAAAGGTGTAAAGTATACAGCATTAACTCCAAACGAGCGTGGCTTTGATAATGCCGTTAATGCAAAAGTTGATGAAGTTGCAATTTTTGCAGCGGCAACAGAAACTTTTAGTGAAAAAAATATTAACTGTAATATTGAGACAAGCCTAAAACGTTTTATACCTATTGCTAAAAAAGCTTTAAAAGAAAAGATACCCGTTAGAGGATATATTAGTTGCGTCTCTCATTGTCCATATGAAGGACAGGTAAATCCTCAAAAAGTGGCTGAAATTGCTAAGCACCTAATTGAGATGGGATGTTATGAAGTTTCTCTTGGAGACACAACTGGTAAGGGCAGCCCTGATGTTACGTCAGGAGTGCTTGAGGAATGTCTAAAAGTTTTAACATCAGACAAATTAGCTGGTCACTTTCATGACACGTACCAAAATGCTTTAAATAATATCCAACTTTGTTTAGAAAAAGGAATTAAAACATTTGATGCCTCAGTTGGGGGTTTAGGAGGTTGTCCTTACTCACCAGGAGCCAAAGGTAATGTTGCAACAGAAAAAGTTAATAAACTTTTAATATCTTTAGGTTACAGAACTAATCTTAAAGCTCAAAAGATAGATGAGTGCAGTGAAATGGCTTTAAAGCTCAAAATGGGTAAAAATTATGACTAATATCGAAAAAAAAACAGTAATACTTAATAAAAATATCAACGGTATTTCTGAAATAATATTAAATCAACCACAAAGACATAATGCTCTATCTCCATTAATGATAGAGGAACTAGAAGTAATTTTTGATGATTTAACAAAAGATCAAAACACAAAAGTATTGATAATCTCATCTTCAGGAAAATCATTTTGTGCAGGTGGTGATTTAGATTGGATGAAAGAACAAATTTTTTCAGATCGAAAAACTCGAATTAAAGAAGCTACAAAATTAGCAAATTTATTAAATAAAATGTTTGAGTTTCCTAAGCCTTTAATTGCAAAAGTGGAGGGAAATGCATTTGGAGGTGGTGTAGGCATTATTTCCGTTTGTGATATTGCTATTGCTTCAGAAAATGTGAAAATGGCTTTAACCGAAGTAAAGCTAGGACTAATCCCTGCTACGATTAGCCCTTATGTGATTTCGAAAGTTGGAGCAAATAATTCAGTGGATTTGTTCATCAGCGCACAAATGTTTTCTCCTCAACAAGCCAAAAGCATGGGACTGATTAAAAGTGTAGTTAAGGCAGAAGACATAAATAAAGAAATCCAAAAAGAAGTTAATCCGTTTCTTGTTAATGCTCCAAAAGCAGTTTCAGCCTCAAAAAAACTTGTAAGAGATCTTTCTACAAAGATTGACCAAAAAACTATCAAGTTTACAGTTGAAGCTCTTGCAGATGTATGGGAAAACCCAGAGGCTATTGAGGGAATAAACGCATTCTTTGAAAAAAGAAAACCTAATTGGTTAAAGGAGAAATAAATGCAAGATATTATAAAACAAGGTCAAAACAAAAATTTAACTAAATTGAATCTGAATTATGATGGAGTTAAAGACGGGGACGAACAAGCTGAAAATTACTTAAAAATTGTAAATGAGAAAATTGGTTTTATTCCTAATGTGCTTGCCGCATTTGCAAAATTTCCTAAACAATTTGAGGGCTTCACTAAATTATATAACGCTTTGATGTTAGGTGAATCAGGATTAACAAAGTTAGAAAGAGAAATGATTGCCGTTACAGTATCCTCTGAAAATCATTGTTTTTATTGTTTAGTAGCTCATGGTGCTGCTGTTAGAGAATTGTCAAATGATCCTCAACTTGGCGAACGTTTAGCTGCAAATTTTAGGTCGGCAGAGCTTCCTAAAAAACAAGAAACTTTATTAAATTTTTCAAAAAAATTAACCAGAGATCCTTCTGAAATTACAGAAAATGATCGATCTGACCTTAGAAAAGCCGGTTACACAGATAGAGATATTTGGGACATAAGTGCTATAATTGGATTATTTAATATGACAAACAGACTAGCTTTGGCAACTGAAATGGAACCAAATGATAACTATCATAATTTAGCAAGATAATTTAAATGTCCTTTAACTATAACGAAACACAATTATCAATCATTGATTCTGTTCAAAATATTATGAAAAATTTTGACGATGATTACTGGCTTGAATGTGATCAAAAAAGTATATTCCCTCATAAGTTTTATGACGAAATAGCTGATGGTGGATGGCTAGGTATTTGCATGCCAAAAGAATTTGGTGGTTCTGCACTGGGCATTACCGAAGCTTCAATTTTTATGCAAAAAGTATCTGAGACTGGAGGAGGAATGGCTGCTGCTTCTTCTATTCATATTAATATATTTGGACCACACCCTATAGTTGTCCACGGGAATAACGAGCAAAAAAATAAATGGCTACCGTCATTAATAAATGGAAAAGAAAAAACATGTTTTGGCGTTACTGAACCTGATTCAGGTCTAGATACTGGCAAATTAAAAACATTCGCAAAAAAAATTAATAATGGATACCTTATTAATGGTCAAAAAATCTGGACGTCGACAGCTCAAATTGCTGATAAGATACTACTATTAGCCCGCACAACTCCAATTGAAGAATGCAAAAAAAATACAGACGGACTTAGTTTATTTTATACAAAACTAGATAGAAAGAAAATTGAAGTTAAAGAAATTCCGAAGATGGGAAGGTCCGCTGTAGATAGCAACCAAATATTTATTGATAATCTAGAAGTTGAAGATTTTGATAGAATTGGTGAAGAAGGCAAAGGCTTTAAATATATATTAGATAGTTTAAATCCAGAAAGAATTTTGATTGCCGCAGAAGCATTAGGAATAGGAAAAAATGCCCTTGCCAGAGCTATAAAATATGCGGGCGACAGAGTAGTATTTGGAAAACCGATTGGACAAAATCAGAGTATCCAACACCCGTTAGCAGAAAATTGGATAGAGCTAGAAGCTGCAGAATTATTAATTACTAAAGCGGCATATCAATATGATAATGGACAAAATTCAGGTGGTATGGCAAATGCTGCAAAATTTTTTGCTGCTGAAGCGGGTTTTAAAGCCGCAACTCAAGCAATTATAACTCTTGGCGGAATGGGATATGCTAAAGAATATCATGTAGAAAGATTGATGAGAGAATCCTTAATACCTAAATTAGCCCCTGTAAGCGCTCAAATGATTTTAAATTATATTTCAGAACGTGTATTAGGATTACCTAAATCATATTAATTTTTAAAAGTGAGAAAATGACAAATCAAAATGATATAACTACACATGCTTTAAATGGCATTAAAGTTTTAGACCTTACAAGAGTTCTTGGAGGACCTTACTGCACACAAATTCTTGCCGATCATGGAGCTGAGGTAATTAAAGTTGAATCTAAAATTGGGGATGAGGTTAGAGGTTGGGGGCCTCCTTTTATTAATGAAATGGCTTCTTATTTCATTAATGTAAACAGAAATAAAAAATCTATTGCAATTGATTTAACTAAACAAAGCGGTAAAAATTTAATTTTAGAGCTTCTTAAGTCCTCGGATATAGTTATTGAAAACTTTAAAACTGGAACCATGGAAAAATGGGGATTAGGATATGAAGACGTATTAAAGAAAAAGTTTCCAAAATTAATTCACTGTCGAATATCTGGGTTTGGAGCAACTGGCCCTCTTGGGGGTGCGCCTGGTTATGACGCTATTGTTCAAGCAATGACTGGTATGATGTCTATAAACGGACATGCAGATGGGGGTGATGTAAGAGTTGGTGCTCCAGTGGTTGATATGGGGACAGGATTATATGCAACAATAGGTATTTTAATGGCTATTCAAGAAAGAAATAAATCTGGACTAGGTCAATTTTTAGATATGTCTCTATACGATTCAGCTTTAGCTCTGATGCATCCTCATACAGGAAATTATTTTTTATCAAACAAACCTGGAAAAGCTACTGGAAATGCACATCCAAATATTGCTCCTTACGATAAATTTAAGACAGCAACAAATGAAATTTTCATGGGTATTGGAAACGACGCTGGATTTGCCCGATTATGTAAAGCACTGAATTTAGATCATCTTATTACTGATGAACGATTTCTTTCAAATGGAGACAGAGTTGAAAATCGGTTGGCTTTAACTAAATATTTAGAAGATGCGCTAAGTGATGTAGATGGGGTTGAATTTTCTGAAAAATTGTTGGCTGCAGGTATTCCAGCAGGGCCGGTTAGAAATATTGAAGAAGCTATTAAACATCCTCAAACACAAGAAAGAGAAATGACTATTAGCAAAGATGATTATAAAGGCGTTTCTTCACCTATTAAATTTAGTAGATCTCAATCTGTTGGCGTTAAACATAAACCTCCTTTTATAGGCCAACACACTAAAGAAATTTTAATGGAAGCTGGATATAGTGAAGATGCTATAAACGAACTCTTATCAGAAGAGATAGTTTTTCAAAATTAGTTCTAAGACTATTTATAAAGTAATTTAAAATAATGTTGTCTTAAAAAAAGAATTTGTTTTGATATATGATCTTTATCAATTTTATCTCCACAAAATAGTAAAAAAGCATCTAGGGCTTGAAAGATAAAAAGGTCTATTCCAGAGATTATCTTTGCACCTACTTTTTTACCTTTTATTAACAAATCTGTTTTTGCAGGCGTATAGACTACATCAAATATCCAGTGATGATTGCTTGGTAATAATTCACCTAAAGGACAACCTGGAAAATCGAAGTGACCAATAGGTGTACAGTTAACTATACCTTGAACTTCAAATAATGTTTTTTCTAGTTTATCACTATTAATTAGAGTGCAATTTATTTTTAAAAATTCTAAATCTTTTATTAAATTTTGACCCCTTAATTGGTCTTTTTCATATAAATAAATATGTTCAACATCTAATGATCCTAAGGCAAATGTGATAGCTCTTCCAACACCCCCTCCACCTAACACCAATATTTTTTTAGGTTTGTTTTTATTAAAATGAAATTCGTAACTTCTTAAAAAACCTGTATAATCTGTGTTTTCAGCAAAAATTTTTTCTTTAAAAAGAAGCGTGTTTGATGACTTTACAGTTGAAGAGCTCAAATTAATTATATCAGCATATTTCATAACTTCTTCTTTAAATGGGAAAGTAATATTCACTCCAGAAAAATCTAATTCCTTTAATTTTAGTAACTGATCGGAAAATTGAATTTTATTATTTTCATTCAAATCAAAAATTTGATAATTAAGAGGGATTTTAAATAATTTTCCAAGACGTTTATGTATGTCCGGTGCTTGAGATGATTGTATATTTTTTCCAATTAAACCAAGTTTTATCATCTACATATTCTTGTTTATAAGACGCACAACAACTGTTCCGAACCATCTTTCTAGGTTCATTCTAACTGGAAATAGCAATCCAGAAGAAGTTTTTCCAAAATATATTTTGAAATCTCTAAATTTATCTTCTTTTGGTTTCCATTTGCTATTTAATCTGTGCCCTCCTATTGGAATCATTTTGACACCACATATTGTCGCATTACCAGAGAATGATTTTGGCCTATCATTTTTTAGATTTTCTTTGCCTAAACTTTTTATTTTTAAATCATACCGTCTTCTACCATCAAAAATTTTAAAGCTTTGATCACAGCTTTTTGTATTTTTAATATTTTCAATAACATTTATAATAGATGTTAAAGGATCCATAACATTTTTAAGACTTGATTGATCTACATCATAAACTTCTTTTAAATCTAAAACTGGATTAATTTTATAACTGACTGAATTATCTTTGTCCCAGCTAAGTTCTGAAAAACGATTTTTATTTTTAAAAAAACCATTAGTTGAAAATTTGTGAGGTTTCCAAGCTTCTCTGTTTTTTATAGACCAAGAACTTAATTCTCCTTGGTATTCAAAAAAAGTATTCAAAAATCCAGCAGTTTTTGTTTTGGCTTTTACAAGTATTTTTTTTTCATCATTTATTAATGAAACTTCAGCTTTTCCAACAATAAGATTTCCAAATTGGACTTCAAAAAAATAGTCTTCTTGTACAACATTACCATAACTTTTTCCAAAGAATGAAAATACAATCAAAAACCCAAAATAAATATAAATGATTTTTTTTATCTGTATATGCTTCGTCTTACTCACCAAAACTTTGCTCTCTTCTAATCGCAAGAACTGACGAAATTGTGGACACACAAAAAGGAACACAAAATGTAAATAAAATTTTAATCCAATTATTATAAGTCATCGTTCCAAGTAAAATGTGGTCTCCATGATTAATGATAGCTAATACTATTCCAACTATTGAAGCCATTTTAAATGCTCTTAAAAGAACATCAATTCTTGTTGCTATTTTAAACATTTTTTATTCCAAAAAAATTTTCAATTATATTTACAAAATCACCATAATATACAAAACTTTATTAAAAGTAATAGTTTAATAATTTTTTCACAAAACTGAGGTATTGATGTTAGGTAAATTTTTGTCAGAACTTTTCCTTCTAGTGAAGATTTCGAATTATTTTAGTCTATATTAGAAACCAGGTGGCCTAATTTATTGCAAGAAGTAAAAGGTGTTAGGTTTAGAGCCATGAAAAAGATCAAAAAATTAATTGAAGAAAATATAGCTAAATACTTTAAAATATTTGCCCCTAAAACTGTCAATTTCGTTGGTGCTGTTAAACAAGATTTTGGTGAAACTTCTTTTTAAGTATCTTTTGTTATTGCAGTAAATATTTATTATTGTTTAGAAAATCTACCAATATCCATTAATGGCTTTGATCCTTTTTTCAAAATAATCAATTTTTTTGTCAGCATCTTTTCCAAGAATGTTAAAACATGCTTCCAAAACTTGTTCAATTGCTGTTAACATTGGGGCCATTCTAAATAACTTATTTTCTTTTATTATTTTGACTTCAACATAATAGTCAGAATGCTGGGCAAGTGGGGATAAAACACTATCTGTAAAGGATAATGTTTTGATGTTTAATGACTTTGCAGTTTTGATCAATCTTACAGTTTCTGTTGAATAAGGTGCTGTAGAAAAAGCTACTAATAAATTCTTGCTGCTCAAATGAGCTAAATCTTGAGCAGCGGACAAACCTGAATCAGGCAATAAATAAAAATTATCAAAAACCATTCTTCCCATATAATTCATGTAAAGTGCAAACGATTTTGCACTCCTAAAGCCAGAAATATATACACTTTCTGATTTAGTTAAAATGTTTGCTGCTGATAAAATAGAATGATTTAAAGCATCTGGTTGGATTTGATTTGTGTTATATTCTGATGGATAAAATTCTAATCTTACCTGTGATTGAAAGTCAACATACCCTTTATACCCCCAAATTTTATTGAGCCTTGATATAGTTAAGACAGACACATTTGCCTGGCTAGCTGTTTCCCTAATTGTTTGAAAGGGAATTTGATTTAAATTATTCAAAATTGACTTACTCGCCTGTTTTAACTTAGGGGTTAGCTCTTTATAATGTTGTTTAATTTTTTTGGATAATATCATCAAGAAACTCTCAGGCATTATATATGTTACAAATGTAACATTAATTATATAAATATAACAATTGTTTTGTTTTAAAAATATTGTATTATTAATCTTTAAAAAAATACTAGGGAGAAAAAATATGAGTTTTAAGAAATTAATTGTAGGAGGTGTAGTTGCCGGATTTGCTGCTATAACTCTAGCAGAAGCGTCAGCTCAACAGTTTGTATCAATAGGTACAGGCGGAGTTACTGGAGTGTATTATCCAACTGGTGGCGCAATTTGCAGACTAGTTAATAAAGACAGAAAGTCACATGGTATTCGTTGCTCTGCTGAATCAACTGGTGGATCTGTTTATAATATAAACACAGTACGTGCTGGAGAATTAGAATTTGGAGTTGCACAATCTGATTGGCAATACCATGCATATAGAGGAACTTCTAAGTTTAAAGATAAAGGTAAATTCGATAAACTTCGTGCAGTTTTTTCAGTACACCCAGAGCCATTCACTTTAATAGTTAGAAAAGACTCTGGAATTACTTCATTTGAAGGCTTAAAAGGAAAGAAAGTAAATGTAGGTAATCCTGGTTCTGGTCAAAGAGCAACAATGGAAGTAGTAATGGAATCATTTGGAATGAAAATGAGTGATTTTTCATTAGCTGCTGAACTTAAAGGTTCTGAAATGGCTCAAGCAATCTGCGATGGTAAGATAGAAGCCATGATATACACCGTAGGTCACCCTGCAGCAGCTGTTAAAGAAGCAGCATCAAGTTGTGACGTTCAGCTAGTTTCTGTTAAAGGAGCTCCTATTGACAAACTAATTAAAGATAATTCGTTTTACAGAGTAGCAGAAGTTCCTGGTGGCATGTATGCTGGATCTCCTAACAAAACAACTACTTTTGGAGTTGGAGCGACTGTTATAACTTCTGCAGATGTTTCTGAAAAGGTTGTGTACACAATTGTTAAAGCAACTTTTGATAATTTTTCAGATTTCAAAAAATTGCATCCTGCATTTAAAAATTTGAACGAAAAACAAATGATTAAAGACGGTCTTTCTGCTCCTCTTCATCCAGGAGCTATAAAGTATTACAAAGAACGTGGTTGGATGTAATAAAATTAATATGCACAGACACAAATAGTGTCTGTGCTCTTTTAACTTGACCTTGATGAAAGATTTTAAGAAACACAAATATGATGAAATCTGAATCAATTTTATTACCCAGAAAATATAAAAGTCGTGAACCTTCATTTGGAAAAGCTATCTCCTTTATTTGCTTACTTTGGTCTCTTTTTCAACTTTGGTTGGCTTCAGATTTTCCTTTTTACTTAAGTGAAATAACAAAACTAAACCTCGTATTTAATAGTCAAGAGGCTAGACAAATACACCTTGCTTTTGGTCTTGGCTTGGGATTATTAGCATATCCTGCTATTAATAAAATCAACCCTATCTTAGACAAATTTAGCCAATTTTTTTTAGCTGCTTTGGCTGTCAGTGCATGCATTTATTTGTATATTTATAAACTAGATATTTCAAATAGGGCAGGATTGCCAACAAGCATAGACGTGTTCTTTTCTATAACAGGAATGATCTGTATTGGAATTGCAGTATATAGATCTCTTGGGTTGCCTTTATTAATAGTAGCCAGTTTATTCATATTTTACGTCATGTTTGGGCATCTAGATTTTTTTCCTGAATCCATGAAATGGAAAGGAGCTTCATTAAACAAAGCGTCCTGGCATTTTTGGATGCAAACCGAGGGAGTTTTTGGTGTCGCTCTTGGTGTATCAACCTCAATGATTTTTTTGTTTGTATTATTTGGAGCTTTATTAGAAAAATCAGGTGCTGGTAACTATTTCATTAAACTGTCATTCGCAACACTTGGTCATTTGCGAGGTGGGCCTGCTAAAGCGGCAGTTGTAGCGTCAGGCTTATCAGGAATATATTCAGGTTCATCAATCGCAAATGTTGTAACAACTGGAACCTTTACAATACCTTTAATGAAAAAAACAGGTTTTTCATCAGAAAAAGCTGGGGCTATCGAAGTAGCATCATCAACAAATGGACAATTGACACCTCCAGTTATGGGAGCAGCTGCGTTCTTAATTTCTGAATTTACGGACGTCAGCTATTTTGATCTTATCAAGTACGCTGCTCTACCAGCCTTAGCTTCTTATGTTGCTCTTTTTTATATAGTTCATCTTGAAGTAATAAAGCTTGGTTTAAAAGGACTTAAAAGGAATACACCTGCAAGATCTTTTTTAAACAAATTCACTAGCTTTATTTTTGGTTTTACAGCCTTAGGCAGTATTGGATTTATTATTAATTTTTTATTTTCATGGACTAACAATTTTAGTTCTACCTTTACATTCCTGTTGGCAATTAGCTTGTTTTTAATATTATACTTATTTTGTATTTGGATTGCTTCAAAAAAACCTGACCTAGAAATTGGATTAACTGATAAAGAAATAAACAATCTACCATCAGTAAAATCAGTAGCTGTTACTGGATACCATTACCTTTTACCAATAGTTGTTTTATTATGGTGTGTTCTAATTAGTAGATTGTCTCCTTCACTATCAGCATATTGGGCAAGCTTATCCATTATTTTTGTTTTATTAACTCAAAACCCCTTAAAAACTTTTTTTAGATATAAAAAGTTAACTTTTGATCCATTTAAACAAGGAGCACTTGATCTGATAGAGGGGTTACAAAAAGGTGCGCGAAGCATGATAACTATATCTATTGCTACTGGAATTGCTGGAGTTATTATTGGAACAGTGTCATTGACTGGAGCTCATCAGTTTATAGGTGAATTTGTAGAAACTGTATCTTCAGGAAGCTTAGTACTCATGCTGGTATTAGTTGCTTTTATGAGTTTAATTTTAGGAATGGGACTACCTACTACAGCTAATTATATAGTTGTTTCCTCTCTAATGGCACCAGTAATAGTAATGGTAGGAGCTCAAAATGGATTAATAGTACCTCTTGTTGCGGTTCATCTTTTTGTCTTTTACTTTGGAATATTAGCAGACGACACACCTCCAGTTGGGTTAGCTGCTTTTGCAGCTGCAGCAATATCTAAAGGTGATCCTATAAAGACAGGTATCCAGGGTTTTAGCTATGATATCAGGACTGCCATTCTTCCATTTATGTTTATTTTTAATACTGATATTCTTTTGTTTAACATAGGTTTTATATCAGGACTTCTCACTATCATTACAGTAGTGTTGGCAATGTTAGCTTTTTGTTCAGCTATTCAAAATCATATGATTGTTAAAAATAAAATATATGAAACTATATTACTTGTTGTTATTTCTTTTAGTCTTTTTAGACCTGATTTCTGGTTAGACAAAATCCAAGAACCATTTCATAAAATTCAAGGAAATCAAATCTTTGAATTAATAAAAGATAATAATAACATTTTGAATTTGAATAAAAACAATACTGTAAGAGTTGAGTTTGTAGGCCCTGATTTTGATAATCCAGACAAATTAGTTTCACAAAATTCAATTATTATCTTTGATAAAAATGAACCTGTTAATAAAAGGATTGAGAAAGCGGGATTGTTTTTGAATGTCAATGATAATGATATTGTAATGGATGAACCATTCCCTGGTACAGCTCTTTTTCAAGAAATGAAAACATTTGATTTTTATGCTGACAAGCCAGTTATTTTAAAAACAATCTACATCAACAAAAATGATCGTTTACCAAAAGAAATATTCTTTATTCCATCAATATTAGTTTTCATCCTTATATACCTGAATCAACATAGAAGAAGAAATAAACACAATAGGACACAAAATGAGAAAAAGTAACGTTTTCCCTCGACATAGTAGTTATGATTTACCAAATGCAGTTGGAGGAGATGGATGTTACATAATTGACGAAAAAGGGAAAAGATATCTTGATGCATCAGGTGGGGCTGCGGTATCTTGCCTAGGCCATTCAGATAAAACAATTCAAAAAGCTATTATAGAACAAACAGAAAAATTAGCGTTTGCTCACACTTCTTTTTTTACAAGTGAGCCAGCTGAACTTTTGGCAAATCTTTTAGCTAAACATTCACCTGAAGGATTAGATAAAGTTTATTTTGTCTCAAGTGGCTCAGAAGCTGTTGAGGCATCTCTGAAATTAGCAAGACAGTACTTTGTTGAAATTGGAAAACCTGAAAAACACAAAGTCATTTCAAGAAAACAGAGTTATCATGGGAATACTCTGGGCGCATTGGCAGCAGGAGGAAATATTTGGCGAAGATCTTTTTTTGAAAAACTACTTGTTGAAACTAGCCTTATTTCACCTTGTTATCCATATAGGCATCAAACTCAAGATGAAACTGAGTTAGAGTACGGTTTAAGAGTGGCAAATGAATTAGAAGAGGAAATAATTAATCTAGGCTCCGAAAATGTAATGGCTTTTATAGCGGAAACTGTGGTTGGAGCTACAGCAGGAGCATTAACACCTGTTTCAGGATATTTTAAACGTGTCAGAGAAATATGTGACAAATATGATGTATTATTAATTTTAGATGAAGTGATGTGCGGAATGGGTAGAACAGGATCATTATTTGCCTGTGACGACGAAGATGTTGTGCCTGACATATTAACTGTTGCTAAAGGCTTAGGTGCAGGATACCAACCCATTGGAGCTATGATCTGTCAAAACTTTATTTATGATGCAATAGCTAATGGAAGTGGATTTTTTCAACATGGACATACTTATCTTGGACATCCAGTAGCGTGTGCTGCCTCACTCTCAGTCTTGAATAAATTAGTAAATGAAAACTTCTCTTCTCAAGTGAAAGAGAAAGGCCAATACCTGCAAAAAAATCTTGAACTGCACCTTGGTCAAAATCAATTTGTTGGGGACATTAGAGGTAGAGGTCTATTTAGAGGAATTGAAATAGTTAAAGACAGGTCCACAAAAGAACCTTTTCAAAAAAAACTAAATATTGCAGGTAAGATTAAGAAACAAGCTCTTGATATAGGGTTAATTTGTTACCCTATGCAAGGTACTGTTGATGGAAGTAAAGGTGACCATATATTAATAGCACCACCATTTATAATAAATGAAAGTGAAATCAACGAAATTTCTACAAAACTTAAATCAACAATTGACCTAGTATGTAATCAAGTCTGATTATACACCTAAATATTTTTGAGCAATTTGGCTAGTTAAGTTTTGTGAAAAACCTTCCCAAACCGTTTTACCCTTTTCAACAATATAAAATTTGTCTGCTAAATCTAATAATTGTTTTAAAGATTTATCAACAATTAATATTGATATGTTTTTAGTTTTTAAAAATTCAATAACTTTCCAAATTTCTAATCTTACCGTTGGGGACAATCCTTCAGTAGCTTCATCTAAAATTAATAATTTTGGGTTAGTCATCAAAGCTCTTCCAATAACTAACATTTGTTGTTCCCCACCTGATAAAGATGAAGCCAGTTGAAATTTTCTTTCTTCTAATCTTGGAAATAAATTGTATATCTCAGATAAAGACCATTCGCCATCTACTGCCGTAGCAACTAAATTTTCTAAAACTGTTAAGTTTGAAAATGCCCTTCTACCCTCAGGAACTAAACCTATTCCTAATTGAGCAATTCTATAACTAGGCATTCCAATTAATGAAACATTGTTAAAATTAATATTCCCTTCGTATTTATGTACCATACCACAAATTGAGTTAATTGTAGTAGACTTACCCATTCCATTTCTACCTAGTAAAGCTACAATTTCTCCTTTTTCAATTTGTAAATTGATATCAAATAGAGCCTGACTTTCTCCATACCATGATTTAAGTGATTTAACTTCTAATAGCTTACTCATTAGATTTCATAACCGAGGTAAACATCTCTAACTAATTTATTTGATTTTATCTCCTTTACTGTGCCTGTTGCTACTATTTTTCCGTAAACAATCACAGAGACTCTATCTGCAAGTGCAAAAACAGCTTCCATATCATGTTCTATCAGTAAAATAGGAGAATTAGCTTTAATCTTCTTAAACAAGTCTATCATCATTTTTGTACCAATTTCGTCTAGCCCTGCCATAGGCTCATCAAATAAAAAAACTTTAGGATCCATTGCTAATGCTAGACCAACTTCTAACTTCCTCCGGTCTCCATGACTTAGTTCCGATGCAACTTCATCACTCTTACTATCTAAGTCAATATCCCTAAGTATCTTTTTTGCTTTTAAGTGTAATTCTCTGTTTTGTTTTAAACTTTTAAATAATTGAAATGTATTATTAGATTTATTCAAAAGTGAAAGAATAATGTTCTCTAATGCAGAAAATTTTGGAATAATAGAAGATACTTGAAATGTTCTTGATATTCCTATTTTTGCCCTTTCAATGTCAGTTAAATCTGTTATGTCCTCTTGGTCTAAAATTATAGACCCAATATCATGCTTAACACTTCCTACAATTTGTTTTATTAATGTTGATTTACCAGCGCCATTTGGTCCAATTAGAGCATGTATTTCGTTAAAATTTAAATCAATTGCAATTTCGTCAGTAACCTTGAAAGCACCATATGATTTTGACAAATTTTTAATATTTAAAATTTTATTTTTCATTTTGTTTTTTCTTATCAAATAATCCCATTATTCCAGTACGTGCGTATAATATTTCTAAAATAAGGATTAACCCTAACCAAAATTGCCAATTATCTGTATATGCACCAAGAGTTTGCTCAAGTATAATAAAAAATGCAGCTCCAACTAAAGGACCATAAAGTCTTGCTATACCACCAAGAATAACAAATACCATTATTTCACCTGAGGTTTGCCAATCTAAAACCGAAGGACTTACAAATCTATTTAAATCTGTATATAAAGACCCGGCTAAACCTGTAATTGCTCCTGATATAACAAAGACTAACAATTTAACCTTAAAAGTTTCTATTCCTACCGATTTAACTCTTTCTTCATTTTGTTTTACTGCCTGGAAAGCCATACCAAAAGGTGAATTAATTAATTTATAAGAGATATAGACTGAAGTTAAAAACCACGACAAGCAAATCAAATAAAATGTTAGAGGGTTCATAGTATTTAACATTGGTAAAGAATTTCTCATATAAATAGATAATCCGTCCTCACCCCCATAGTTAGGCCAACTTATAGAAAAGAAATACAACATTTGTGCAAAAGCAAGAGTAATCATTATGAAATAAACACCGCTAGTTCTCAAGGAAAGCAGACCTATTATCAAAGAAAAGAAAGAGCTTATAAATATTGCAAAGGGCCATATTATTAACATTTCTGAGCTTCCAAAAACATCAAACGGCCAATGAAACAAGACTTCTTCATTAATAGCATGATAAGACATTATAGCAGTTACATAACCGCCCACTCCAAAAAAAGCTGCATGCCCAAAAGAAATGAGGCCGCAATAACCAAGAGCTAAGTTTAGACCAACTCCAGCAATTCCAAGAATTATTACTTTTGTTGCTAAAGTTATGTAATAAGGTTCATCAAAAATTAATCCACATATGGGAATTATTAAAAGAAAAGACCAAATCCATTTGTTGAAAAACTGTTCAGTAATCATTTTAATTTTTCCCGAACAAACCAGAAGGTTTCATTATCAGTATTAAAGCCATTAATATATATATTAGCATAGATCCAATTGAAGAGCCCATTGAAGTAGCATTGGCAGGCTCCATAAATATTTTTAAAAAGTTAGGTAAAAACACCCTTCCTAAGGTGTCTGTAACACCTACTAGTAATGAACCAATAAAGGCACCTTTTATTGATCCGATCCCACCAATAACAATAACTACAAAAGCTAGTATCAAAATAGGCTCTCCCATTCCAACCTCAACTGACTGAATTGCTCCAATCATTGCACCTGCTAATCCAGCCAATCCAGCACCAATAGCAAAGACAATTGTGTATAATTTTGAAATATCAATACCCAAAGCTGAAATCATTTGACGGTCGTTTTGCCCTGCTCTAATACGAATTCCTAAACGTGTTTTAGTAATTAGTAAGTAAAGACCAACAGCCACTAAAAATCCAATTAAGATTATAAACAATCTATACTTTGAATAAATTATTTCAAAGAACAGAGGTATACTTCCATTAAGTATATTTGGAATATTCAGATATAATGGAAATGCTCCAAAAATCCATCTTACTGCTTCAGACAGCAATAATATCAATGCAAATGTTGCCAAGACTTGATCTAGATGGTCTCTTCTGTACAACCTTCTAATTATAATAATTTCTATTAATACACCTGCTATTGCAGCACCTATTAAACTACCTAATAAAGCGAGCCAAAACGAACCAGTCAAACCTGAAATTAAGGCAGCACAGAACGCTCCAATCATGTAGAAAGAACCATGGGCTAAATTAATTAAACCCATAACACCAAAAATAAGGGTCAATCCAGCAGACATCAGAAACAACATTATTCCAAATTGCAGGCCGTTTAAAAGTTGTTCAAAAAAGAGAATGAGTGTCATTAAAATAAATTCTAGGTGGCTTTATTGAAAAACCACCTAGTTGTATAATTTACATATTACATTCAGAAACATAAACATTTGAATGATTTTGTAGTCCAACTGATACAATTTTATTTGTAAGAATTTTTCCTTCTTTAATCACTTCACGTACATAAATATCTTGAATTGGATGATGATTTTTATCAAAACTAAATTTACCTCTTGTAGATGAAAAATTAGCTTTTCTTAATTCATTTCTGAATTTATCCATATCTTTAATCTTAGCTTTCGCCATTGCGGATATTAAAAGTTTACCAGTATCATAACCTTGAGAGGCGTATAAAGAAGGTAGCCTTCCGTAATCTTTTTGAAAATCACTTACGAACTTTTTATTAGCAGCATTATCAATATCCTTAGACCATTGTGACGTATTTTTCACTCCTAATGCAGCATCTCCTACTGCTTTAAGAATACCTTGATCAAATGAAAAGGCTGGACCAACAACAGGCAATTTAATTCCAGATTGTGAAAATTGTTTCATAAAACCAATTCCCATTCCACCAGGTAAGAAGAAAAATACACTGTCTGCGCCTGATGCTCTTATTTGAGCAATTTCAGCTGCATAATCTTTCTGTCCAAGTTTAGTGTAAACTTCTCCAGCTAATTTTCCTTTAAAAAACCTTTTATAACCTGTGAGTGCATCCTTGCCGGCAGGGTAATTAGGAGCAAGAATAAAAGAGTTTTTGAACCCTGCTGAGTTAGCATATCCACCAGCAGCTTCATGCAAATTATCATTCTGCCAAGCAACATTAAAATAATTTTTGTGACACCCTTTACCTGCCAATTTTGAAGGACCAGCATTTGGAGATAAATAAAACTTTCCTTGGTTCACAGTGGCAGGAACTACAGCCATTGCAAGATTCGACCATATTATTCCGGTAAGCACATCTACTTTATCTGATTGAATCATTTTATCTGCCAGTTGTACTGCGATATCTGGTTTACGTTGGTCATCTTTAGTAATTACAGAAATATTTTTATTACCCTTAACAGCAAGCATAAATCCGTCTCTAACGTCAATTCCTAAACCTGATCCGCCTCCAGAAAGAGTTGTTATCATGCCTACTTTTACCTTATGTCCATCGGCAAATACAGACGAAGCAGACATTATAACTAATGTAGCTAGCGTAGTTGTTAATTTTTTCATATTAAATCCCCTAAATTCTCTCATAGAATCAAAAAATACATAATTATTTATATAAAGGCAAAGTAATAAAAATTATGCAACAATCTTAGAATTAAAAATCTATATCAATACCATTTATAGAAAAAGTCTTGCCATTAAATCCTTTATCCATTTTTTCAATGTCAGTCATGTTTTCACTGTCAACCCTTTTATATGGATTTCTTTTCATTTGATCTAAACGAGATTCTTTTTTAACTGGCTCTATATCAAGTTTCTTTTTCTTATTTTTAAACCAATTTAACATATTATTTGTAAACCTCATGACTAGCTAGCTGACAGTGTGTTAATTTTTTAAATCTATATTTCGCAAAAAAATTATAAAGAGTATTTGCTAGTGTGTTTATGATAGGTAACTTAACTAAAAATGACAGAATATTCCAATATTTTAGTTGGCTCCATATTAGTGCAAAGGCATCAACTCCAATTTTTAAATTTGAATTTTTATCAAGTGCATGCAAGAACATCAAAGCATCATACTGAGAAACTTTAATGTCCTTCAATGCTTTTGGGTTTGTTGCAATATCGTGCCACTCAAATATATTGTCTGGGGATATTTTTTTGTAATAATTTATTTCCTTACTACAAAGTCCACATTTACCATCATAAAAAACTTTAGTTAATTTCATAATTTTTATCCTATATTAATTTTGAAGCCTTCACAGCAATGCTTGAACCTGAACTGATAATTGAAGTCCAAAAATTTTCAATCAAGGTGTTTTTGGAATTTCCTTTATCTCTTTTGGCATCTATTTTATGTTCTACTTCTTCTTCACAACAGATTTCTAAGACTTTGAGAAGATCAAAGGATTTAGAGTTTTTGTATAAAAATTTAATTTGTTCTTGATAATGTTTTTCTACAAAAGTTTCTACAGATTGAATAGTGATACAAAAGGTTCTATAACCACCTAGCGCTGACAAGAAACCTAAACTAAAACCCAGTATTCTCCACAAAATTAATAGTTTACTTCTGTTTTCTTTGGGTAATATATGTTTCATTACAAGTAAGTGATTTTTTTCAGTTTCGTAATGTTCAATTGACATTTTTTTTATTTTTTTATTCCAGAAGACACATTTTGCGCCTAGATAAATCCAAACCGCTCCTGTTTCACCTGCATGATCAGACCTAATCGATGGAAGCATATCTTTGGGTACATAAACATTAGTTGCTTTATACTTATCAATTAATTTTAATGTTTCCATTAATTTCTACCAGTATTTGATGTGATTAATATTTATCTATTTAACAGCAAGTTAGCAATACACTATTACATTAAATTATATTATTTTCTAATTTTTTATCTGGCATTAATTTTGCAAAATTTATTAATAGAAAAAGAGGAATGTAGTTTTGGAACCAATATCAATAATTTCAGTAATTGTTCAACTAGCTAGTGCCGTTCCTCAACTCGATAAGTTTTTAGCTCAGGAAGATAATAAAATATATAGTAGAACTGAAACTATAGAGATATATAGAGCCAATATGAATTCCGAAACCCATATTAGTAATAATAAATAAAAATACATATTATTCACTTAATTAACTTATTAATTAATATCTTATTTATGTGCAATGGTTATGCTTGACTCATATTTGTATTTTGTAATAATCAAATCATTCATTTAGGTAATAATGTGTTGAGTAACAAATCATCATAATTCTAAATGGGGATGAGTATTTATACTTATTGAACGCTGTTTAATCGACAGTTCAACTCCCAGCAAATGCTGGTTAATCATTACGGAGGAAATTAAATGATTAAATCTACTACACTTTTTAAAGTTGGTACTGGGTTAGCTGCTATAGTTTCGGCTATAGCCTTTACATCCGCTCCAACTTTAGCAGCTAAAAAGCCTGCTATTGAAGTTGTTACTCATGCTGGTGCCGGTGGTGGTACTGACGTTAACTCTAGAATGATGATGCTTCGTTCTAGAAGAGTATTAAAACAAGACATGGTTGTTGTTAACAAAAGAGGTGGCGGTGGTGCCGCTGCTATGAATTATTTCATGACAAGACCTGCAGATGGCAATACTATTTTAACTTTTACTGTTGGTCACGCAATTACAATGGCAATGGGTAAAACAAAGTTAAAAGTTGAGGACATGGCCCCTATAGCAAGAGGTACTAACGATCCACAAATCTTAATGGTCAATTGTAAAACTAGCCCATATAAGACACCTGAAGCATTTGTAGCAGGAATGAAAAAGGGTGATAAAATTGCTTTTGGTGGAACTCATACAGGTACTATAGATCATATAACAGCATTTTTATTTGCAAAAAAGCTTGGTCAAAAAATGCCTAAATATATTCCTTTTAAAGGTGGTGGGGAGCTTGCAACTCAAGTTGTAGCTGGCGCTGTAGACGTTGGAGTTTTAAATTTATCTGAAGCTGGTGGTCCAATTGATGCTGGTGATTTATGTCCATTAGTTATATTAGGTGATAATGCTATGGCACCAATCCCTAAAGCTAAAACTGCAAAATCAATGGGTATTGATTTGGTTCTATCAACCACTAGAGGTTTTGTTACTCATAAAGGAGCAGATTCAGCAAGAGTAGCTGAGTTAGAAAAAGGTCTATCAAAAGCTATGAAACATTCAATGTATCAAGCATACTTAGCAAATTCTGGGTTAGATAATACATCTCCACAACCATCAGGTCCTTGGGCTAAACAAATTAAGTTTATGGTTGGTGAATTTGGTCCTGCTTTAAAAGAAATGGGACTATTGAAGTAAACAACTGTTTAATTTAGATGCCCCTATATGGGGCATCTGAAAGTTTTATCATGAAGAAAAAATTATATATAATACCACTATTTCTCACATTGTTTTCTTTTGTAGTTATCTACTTATCTCTGCAGTTAGAAACATCTCCTGAAATGATAGTTGGGGACAGCATGCAAGCAAGGTCCTTTCCTATTTTTTTAATGGTTATTAATTTATTGCTTGTTGGTATTCTATCTTTACAATTTTATAAAACTTACCCAAAAGAAATTGAGATGGAAGAGTTCCCAACATGGTCGAGCATGCTATTATTTGTAATTTTCTATGTTATAATCCTCATCAGTGGCGATATGTTTGTAGCTATACCTATTATAATGTTTTT
>ERZ1047472.198-NODE-198-length-57147-cov-6.116356_pt1 | contig 57147 bp, 51 predicted proteins | sample MGYA00383095_ERZ1047472 | MGnify/ENA primary metagenome ERZ1047472 (study PRJEB29581, sample SAMEA5548365) | metagenome | biome: marine; feature: coastal; material: water | depth 1 m | study: Short-term variability in the microbial, nano- and picoplankton dynamics... | reverse complement strand
ATTTAGTATCATTAGGAAAGTTAGATATTTTTTTTAATGAGCTATACATATCTTCTTTTGAACCTTCAAATAATCGACCGCAACCTAATGCAAATAATGTATCCCCCACAAAAGCTGACCTAGCTTCTGGGATATAGTAAATTATGTGGTCTACAGTATGACCTGGCGTTGAGAATACATGCACCGCATGAGCGCCAAGTCTGAAAGTTTCTCCTCCAAAAAGCGGGTGACTAAGGCCTGGAATTCTACCTTTCACAATTCCAGGTCCATATATCTTAGTGTCAAATTTCTTTTTTAGATCTAAGTTCCCCCCCGTATGATCTGCATGATGATGAGTGTTCCATATTTGAGTTAAATTCCAAGCTCGGTCAGAACATGCGGCCTCAATTTTATCCACCTCAGGCGTATCAATGGAAACGGTCTCACCGGTACCATTATCATGAATTAGAAAACCATAGTTATCATTTAAACAAGGAAATAAAACGATCTCTAATTCATTACTCATAATTTAATTAACCCGTTCAAAAGAAAAAATAATATTAAAATGGAAGAAATTGTTAATTTTAATCACATGTTGGTCCATATTAATTACTTTTATATGACTTTGATAGGTTACCAGTAACCCATAAAATTGATACAATTAATGGAAATTGAAGAGCAACTCTTAACCAAAGTGTAGTTGGAGTTGCAGACATTTCTCCAAAAGGAATATTATTCAGTGCCATATGTATATTCGCAGGAAGCACAGCCAATAAAAAAGGGGCTAGTAGAAGTCCTGCGAGTTTTCTATATCTAGGTATTATGAGCAAAATTGAAAAAACTAATTCCATTAAACCCGTAATCCACACAATAAGCTTAGGAAAGGGAATAGATGGAGGAATGATTCCTACAAAGCTCTCTTCCTGGACAAAATGCATTAAACCGGCATAAAAAAAGAAAATAGCAAAAAACCAAGAACCCAAACTCTTAAAGTTGCTCATAAAATTAATTACCTTCCATTGCGGCAAGCCGGCTGGCTTGATCCTCTGCAATTAGTGGGTTTACAACATCATCAAGCTCATCACCCGCAACAATTTTGTCTAACTTATAAAGAGTTAAGTTAATTCGATGGTCAGTCACTCTACCTTGTGGATAATTATATGTTCTAATGCGCTCAGATCTATCACCTGAACCAACCTGACCTTTCCGCTCATTCGCTCTCTCCGCATCAATTCTCTGTTTTTCAATATCGTAAAGTTTCATTTTTAATAATCGTTCAGCATTTGCTCTATTCATATGTTGAGACTTTGCATCACAAACTACGACCACCCCAGTTGGTACATGAGTCATTCGTACAGCAGAGTCAGTTTTGTTTACATGCTGCCCCCCAGCACCAGAAGCTCGCATGGTATCAACCCTCACATCAGTCATCGAAAAACCAATATCTATGTCCTCTGGCTCAGGTAATACTGCTACTGTGGCTGCAGATGTATGTATACGGCCCTGTGTTTCTGTTACCGGCACTCTCTGTACTCGATGAACACCAGATTCAAATTTTAATTTTCCATAAACCCCCATGCCAGAAACTGAAGCTATTATTTCTTTATACCCCCCCATATCAGCTGAAGCATCACTTTCGACATCTACTTTCCAGCCTTGTAGTTGGGAGTACCGAGAATACATACCAAACAAATCACCAACAAAAATAGCAGCTTCATCTCCACCAGTTCCAGCACGAATTTCTAAAACAACGGAAGCATTGTCATCTTTATCCTTGGGCAGTAAAAGTAAGGATACTTCTTTTTCAATTTTAGGTAATTTATTTTTAAGTGATAGCATCTCTTCTTTTGCCATCGGGCCCATCTCAGGGTCATCCAACATAATCTCTAAATCGTCTATATCAATACGTATTGATTGTAATTTTCGAACGCCCTCTACAACAGGCTTTAACTCTGCATAGTCCTTACCCAGCTGAACAATTTCATTACTATCTTTAGCAACACCAAGCCTCGACTCAATTTGCTCGAAACGATCAACAACTTGAGCAAGTTTTATGTTTGGAATATTCATATACGCGGGATAGGCTTTTAAAATGAAGTCGACAAGCCGAAAAATAAAGTCCTCGGTCGACCAGGGAAATATCGTTCACTACCAAAGGCATAATCGGCGCGATCAGCATATTTTTTATTAAGAATATTATCCACCCTACCAAATAGGTTTATATTTTCCTCAAGGGCATAATTCACTCTGGTAATAAATATATCATGGCCTTGATACTTGTTTGTATTTCCAGGGTTTGTAAAATAACTCCCGACATGGCGCCACTCTAATTCTACTTTAGCATTTGTAGTCGGCAAAAAGGTTAAACGCATATGCGATAAAGTATCCGGTGCTGAGTCGACTCTTGCACCAGAAATTATATTGTTTGCAGCTGAACCTACAGTTTCATTAAAACTATATGTGTGTTTTGCTAATGTACCATCACCAGAAATTGACATCCAATCAGTTAAATACCCCATGAAACTTAGCTCCATACCTTGATGTCTTGTTTTTCCATTAACAACATTAAATCCATTAGAATTTCTGAAGAAAAAATTATCTTTCCACATAGAAAAAGTAGAGAAATCAGTATCAAAAATACCTATTTTTCCTTTAAATCCTAACTCAAAACTATCTAATATCTCGATTTCTGCCTCACCAGCAACCTGGTTTTGCTGAACTGAATATAAATCAGTAACCTGCGGGGCACGAGATCCTCTAGCTGCACGGACATAAATCATATTTTCATTATTAAAATTATAACTCAGAGAAGCTTTAGGAGTAACCGTTATGAAATTATCGATTCTATCTGCGACACGTATAAAACGTCCTGACCGGCCTACTGTAGCATTATTACCATAATTATACGTAGTAAATTCTGCTCGAGCACCAAGATCTATTGTTATATGCTCTGATAATTTACTAGTTTTCTGGGCATATAAAGCTCCCACAATACTGGTAGCACTGTAGTCATAATGTAGCCCCCTAACAAAGGAAAAACGGCTTTCATTTTCTTGGTACTCATACACAGAACCTTTTGTATACTCAAAGTCAGCGCCAATATTAAAATCTTTACTAAAGTAGGCACTTTGAAGACCTATAGAAGTGTGTCTATTCTTTTCTAACGCTTGTCCTGGAACAAAATGACGAAGAAAACGTAAATCTACATGTCTTGCATAAGGAGTAAATGCTAATGAGTTACCATTATTATAACTTCTTTCAATTCTAAATTGAGATCTGTAACTCATTCCATCTCTGAAAGCCTCGGGATTAGGGTTAGTGAAACGAATGTCGTCTTCTAAGTAAGCATCATCACCTTTAATAAAACCAGCCGTTTCTTGGTTCAAATTATTGAAAGAAGAAAGCCAATTTATGTCCCAACTATTTAAGCTGTTGAAATATTTAAGCTGAAGTTTTTGCTGATCAAAACCAGACTCTTCTCTGAAGCCATTATCGTGTGAAATTGAAACTGAAATATCAACGGGTAAAGCCGAGGTAGTTGCTATTACAGACTTATATCCGTCTTCACTCAGTAAAAAGGTAAGTTTATCTTTATTGATACTATTATTTTGAAAATTTATTAACCCATGAACTGCATTCGAACCATATTGAACAGGTCCTGGCCCCTTCAAAACCTCTATTTGATTTGAGAACTCTGGTGACGCTTCGAACAACCCATTAACATTTGAAAAACCGGCAGCCCTTAAAGGCACACCGTCCTCCATGTATAAAAAACTGCCAGCACCAGAGCCGCCTGTTAAAACTGGGGATCTTATTGATGTAAGGTGTTCCTGGCCACTGCCGCGATGAATATTAACACCTGAAATTCCATTTAAAGCCTCAGATAAATGAGTTGGAGATATACTGATGTATTTACTAGAGGGCAAAATACTTATTGCAGCTGGTAACGCGTTTACTTTTTTTGATAGGTCATAAATACCATCAACAAAAATTTCCTATTCAGAATCAGGAAACACCCCAATATTATTAGTTTTTTCATAAGCTTGAGCTACGGAGGTAATAGGTATAAAAAAGAGTAGAAAGGTTAATTTTTTCATACGTAACGTATGCATGAAAATTTTAAATTTTCAAATAAAATATTGACGTAATACAACCATAACCCCAAAAGTTTACTATGAAATTAGGTACCTGTTATTATCCCGAACATTGGCCAGAAAGCATGTGGGACGATGATGCCTACACTATGGCAAAATTTGGTATTACCCAAGTTCGGATAGGAGAGTTTTCTTGGTCAAGAATTGAGCCTTCGCGTAATAAATTTCAATGGGCATGGCTTGATAAAGCGATAACAACCCTTTCAAACCATAATTTAAAAATAATAATGTGCACGCCAACAGCTACCCCTCCAAAATGGTTGATTGATGAAATACCTGAAATACTGGCATTGAATGAAGCCAATCAAACAAGAAAATTTGGGTCTAGACGCCATTATTGTTTTTCATCAAAAAATTATCGTAAAGAGAGTCGCCGCATTACAAATATTCTATTAAATAGGTACGGAAAAAACCCTAATATTATATCATGGCAAACAGACAATGAGTATGGTTGTCACAATACAGTTGTAAGTTTTTCGCCCATGGCAGAAAAAGCATTCCAAAAATGGCTTCAAGTTAAATACATTAATATTGAAAACTTGAATAAATCATGGGGCAATGTGTTTTGGTCTCAAGAGTACAATACATTCGAACAAATTCTACTACCCAACAATACCGTGACTGAAGCCAACCCAGCACACAGTTTAGATTTTAGGCGTTTTAGTTCGGATCAAGTGATCAGTTTTAACAATGAACAAGTTAACATAATTCGGGCCCACTCTGATGCACTTATAACTCACAATTGTATGGGCCATTTCACGTCTTTTGATCACTATGCGCTTGGAGAGAGCCTCGATATAATGACATGGGATAGCTATCCTTTAGGTTTTTTAGAGCAAGGCTGGTCAACCGAAAAAGAAAAACTACAATGGATGCGTTCTGGGCATCCAGACTTCGCGGCTTTTCATCATGATTTATATAGAAATTGCTCAAAAGGGCGATGGGGGGTTATGGAACAACAGCCAGGAGCAGTAAATTGGGCTCCAAATAACCCAACCCCAGCTAATGGAATGGTTAAGTTATGGACGCTTGAAGCAGCTGCACATGGAGCAGAATACTGTTCATATTTTCGCTGGCGTCAAGTTCCCTTTGGCCAAGAGCAAAACCATGCAGGGCTTTTTGACTCTCGAAATGAAATTTCTCAGGGAGCACTTGAGGTTGCAGAGGTTAGCTCCATATTAGGGAAATTAAAGTCGCTTGAGACTGCCAGTAATGAAGTTGCCTTAATGTTTGATTACCCCACTAAATGGATGCTTGACATACAACCACAAGGCAATGAGTGGAATTATGAAAAATTATGTTTTGAATTCTATACAACGCTAAGACGTCTTGGACTATCCATTGATATTATAAGTCCAGATCATGATATTTCAAAATATAAACTCGTTGTAGCGCCAAGCTTACCTGTAATTCCAATAAATCTGCTTCAGAATGCTAAAATTGCAAACACTAAATTACTTTTTGGCCCTAGATCAGGCTCAAAAACTTCAGAATACCAAATACCGCCTGAATATCCCTTCAATCGGGATTTTCAATTTATTAAATCCGAATCCCTTCGTGATAGTGCTTCTCTTAAGATTAATATGAATGATAAAATATATTATTCAAAAAATTGGAGAGACATAATTGAATGCAAAGGCATAAACAACATAAAGTTCTCTGATGGACACCCCGCATATATACATCACGTCGATTACGACTATTTAGCAACATGGCCTACGTATGAACTCTTAAAAGATTTACTCTTAAATTTAACAGATAAAATCGGAATAAAAACCGCCTGTCTCGATGAAAACATACGAATAAGGCATACAAATGATTTAACATTTGCATTTAATTACGGTGATGAAATAGTGGATATCAGTAAAATGACCCCCGAGAATAAATTTATCTATGGAGGATCCGAAATAGAACCGCATGGAATATCAATCTGGAAAACCCAAAAAAATAAATAATTTATCAGAACCTTGCTTAAAAGCAAAAGTGTATACAAGGTTAAAAAATGAAAATTAAAAAATTTAATATTCTTGGCCCTGTACTATTCAAGCCAACAAAACATGTTGATAAACGTGGGTTTTTTGCTGAGACATTCAAACAAAATACTTTTGAAGAAGTAACGGGCTCTAAGCTTTTATTTGTTCAAGATAATATTTCCATATCACTAAAAAAAGGAACATTGAGAGGCTTACACTTCCAAATGCCAGAGCATGCCCAAGGAAAACTTGTTAGCTGCCAGAAGGGTTCCATATTGGACGTTATGGTCGATATTAGAAAAAGTTCTGATACTTATGGAAAATATATCTCCATAGAGTTAAATGAAAACTGTTGTGATCAATTATGGGTGCCACCTGGTTTTCTTCATGGCTACATAACCACACAAGACAATTGTAAGGTGGCTTACAAAGTCACAAATTATTACTGTTCTAAATCAGAAACCACGATAATCTGGAATGATAAATTATTAAATATTAACTGGGGTATTGATAATCCAATAGTCTCAGAAAAAGATAAAAATGGTAAAAAGTTCAATTCTTTTGAGAGCCCTTTTCTATGACACTACTATTAACAGGCGGCTGCGGGTTTATTGGTTCCGAAATTGTAAGACAAGCAGTTAATCAAGGAAGAAGCGTTGTGAATATTGACTCATTAACGTACGCTGCAAACCAAAATAATTTAAATTCAATAAATCACCTAGACAACTATGAATTTAAACACATAGACATATGTGACCGACTTAGCCTTGAAAAAGTTTTCTCCCAGCACCAACCTTCTTCGGTGATTCATTGTGCGGCAGAGTCACATGTAGACAGATCAATCAATAGTCCCGGGGAATTTATTAATACTAATGTGATAGGCACTTTTAATTTATTAGAGATAGCAAAGAAATATGAATGTAAATTTTTACATATATCGACTGATGAGGTTTACGGAGATTTACAAGAAAAAGACCCAGCATTTACAGAAGAAAGCTTAATCGCACCAAGCTCTCCTTACTCAGCGAGCAAAGCCGCAAGCGACCATCTTGTCCGGGCATGGGGGAAAACATATAATTTACCATTTTTGATAACCAACTGTTCTAACAATTATGGCCCTTACCAGTTTCCAGAAAAATTAATTCCAGTTGTTATATTAGCCTGCATGCAGGAACGTAAAATCCCAATTTATGGTAAAGGTGATAATATTCGCGATTGGCTTTTTGTTAGTGATCACGTCAAAGCTATATTGGAAGTATTAGATAAAGGAGTAGTTGGAGAAACTTATAACATAGGTGGCGGTAACGAGCTTAAAAACATCCAAATTGTTAAGATGATTTGTGAAATAATGGATGAAAATTATCCTAGATCTAATGGTAATTATTCGGATTTAATTAGCTTTGTAACCGATAGGAAAGGTCATGACAGACGTTATGCAGTAAATGCTTCGAAAATAAGAAATAAACTCGGATGGAAACCTACTGTATCAATAAAACAAGGTCTTAAAATTACTGTAGACTGGTATGTTAACAATAGAGAATGGTGGGTACCAATTCAAATAGGTAATGACAGTTCTAAAAAGAAAATAAATTAATGACTGTTCTAATATTTGGTAGAAATGGACAATTAGCAAAAGCCCTTCAAAGGTCTCTTGTTGCACAAAAAGTTAATTTCCAATGCTATGGTAAAGAGCAATTAGATTTACTAAATCACAAAGAACATTTAAGTCACGTTATTAACAAAATAAAACCAAGTATTGTAATAAATGCCTCTGCATATACTAATGTCATTGGGGCAGAAAAAAACAAAATTTCAGCATTTTTATTGAACGCAGAAGCTCCAAAATTCATGGCTAGAGTTTGCAAAATAAAAGACATTCCATTCATTCATTTCTCCACAGATTATGTATTCGATGGATTAAAACGAACTGCCTACATCCCTGATGATAAATGTAATCCTTTGAATAAATATGGTGTAAGTAAAAGAGAGGGAGAAAAAGCAATAATGACTGTTGGTGGTAGATGCCTGATACTTAGGACGAGCTGGGTGTACGACGGTACTAGTAAAAACTTCCTTACTAATATTTTAAAACAATCAAAAATCAAAGAAAACCTAAATATTGTATCAACACAGGTAGGAAGACCCACCTACGCAGGGCATTTAGCTGAAGCCTGCTTATCGACATTCAAAAAAATTCCAAACTCTCCAAAAATATACCATATTACAAATGGCGGAAAGGAAACTAATTGGGCTGATTTTGCCCAGAAAATACTCATAAATACTGGAGCCAGAAATCATATTAATCGAGTAAATGACTAGTTTTTTGATACTATTAAACGTCTTAAAAATTCAATGCTAAAAATAAAGATCTTTGAAAAAGAGTTCCAGCATATTATGGAACCTAGGCGAGCAAATGTCGATTTAGCCTTCCTAGAAATGAATAAATAAGCTATCTTTCGTATATGAAAGAATATCCCGCTATAAAAGTAAATAATCTACAAAAAACTTATTCTAAAAGTAAAAAGTCACCGCCAAAAATTGCATTAAAAGGGGTAAATCTATCTATCCCTAAAGGATCAATTTTTGGATTACTCGGGCCTAATGGAGCAGGTAAATCGACTTTAATAAATATCCTAGCAGGTTTAGTTAATAAAACAGGCGGAACTGCTGAAATTTGTGGATATAATATTGAAAGTCATACTCGCCAGGCTCGGGCTTCAATAGGCATAGTACCTCAAGAGATAGCCATGGATGTTTACTTTACACCATTGCAAGCTCTAGAGCTTCAGGCAGGTTATTATGGCGTCCCTAAGAAAGAAAGGCGTAGTGAAGAAATCTTATCGGCGCTGGGGCTACTAGACAAAAAAAATGCTTATGTTCGACAATTATCAGGCGGTATGAAGCGTAGGCTATTAATTGCAAAAGCACTTGTGCATAATCCACCAGTTTTAATATTAGATGAACCAACTGCGGGAGTAGATATAGAGTTGCGAAGACAATTATGGGCTTATGTTAAAGAATTACATAAAAGCGGAACAACCATTATCCTTACAACTCATTATTTAGAGGAAGCAGAGGCCCTTTGCGATACAATAGCGATAATGCATCACGGTGAAATTGTAGCTAACGAAAGCAAATCTAGTCTAATGTCACGTCTTGATAAACGAACTTTACTGATAAATCCTTCCAATCCAATAATTAAAGTACCATCAAAACTTAAAGAGTTCGATATCTCAATCAATAAAGATGGGGCTATAGCAATAAACTATGAAAGCAGAATAAATTCAATTTCTTCAATTCTCGACAAGGTTAAAGAAGCTGGTATTTTAATTACTGATTTAAAAACAGAACAACCTGATTTAGAAGACGTATTTCTTTCATTAACTTATTCCAGCAAGTCATAAATGTATTATACGCCTAAATTTAGACCCTTAATCATATAAAATAGAGCTGCAGCAAAAATACCAGATACTGGAACAGTAACCACCCAAGCAATAATAATTTTTATTAACAGTGACCTTTGAACGAGCTGCTCAGTATACGCTCTTTTTAATTTCTTCCGTCTTCCGCGTTTACCTCCAGCTTTTTTTAATTCCAGCAGAATACGCTGCTTTTCACTCACCGAAGCACTGTCAAAATCTTCAACTAATGCAGCGGCTTCTTCAGGAGTTTTACCTTTTTTCTCTATCATGTATTCAAGAACAAGTTCTAATCTTTGATTATAACGATATTTTAACGCCTCTCGAAGAAAGCCAACTCCAAAAATTGCACCCACCGCGATATGTGTTGAGCTCACAGGTAGTCCAAAATGTGTTGCAATGATGACGGTTATGGCCGCAGCAAGGGATACACAAAAAGCCCTCATCATGTCTAATTCGGTTATCTCTGAACCAACAGTTTTTACTAACTTTGGACCATAAAGCGCCAAACCAACGGCAATGCCTAATGCTCCTACACCCATAACCCACAGTGGGATCGCAGCCTTTGTGGCTATTTCTGCGGATCGAACTGCCTCGTTAATAGCAGCTAAAGGGCCAATTGCATTTGCAACGTCATTCGCTCCGTGGGCAAAACTCAAAAAACAAGCCCCAACTATTAAAGGAATAACAAATAATTTATCAATACTTTTACTATTATTCTCCAACTTCAGCGAAGCTTTTGCAATTAACGGACGTGTGATTATTATGGTCAATAAAGCTGCGCCAAAACCAATTGCCAAGGCTATCGGCATTTCTACTTTTATAAGCTTCTTTATTCCCTTTAAAATTATATATGTTGTGAATGACCAAGCCATAACACCCAGCAATAGAGGTATATATCTCTTACCTGCTAGGATCATATCATCTCGGTATATGATCGTTCTTTTTATTAAATAAAGAAATCCTGCCGCTATTAAACCACCCATTGCTGGGGATATTACCCAACTAGCCACTATCTGTTGAACTTTAGCCCAATCCGCAATACCCCAGCCACCTGCGGCTATGCCTGCTCCAAGTACACCGCCCACGATAGAGTGCGTCGTTGAGACTGGGGCTCCAGAAGCTGTTGCAATATTTAACCAAACAGCTGCAGCTAAAAGGGCTGCCAACATAGCCCAAACAAATGATTGAGCATCGGGTATTAATGATGGATCTATTATACCTTTTTTTATAGTTTTAACCACATCTCCACCAGCTATTAAGGCGCCAGAGCTTTCAAATATAAATGCTAGGAAAATGGCAGCAGATAGTGTTAATGCACCAGAACCAACTGCAGGCCCTATGTTGTTAGCAACATCGTTGGCACCTATATTAAGTGCCATATAGGCACCTACTACCGCTGAAATAATTAAAAATATTCGACTAGATGAATTTGGAATATCAGCTATTCCGGTAAGTGTTACAAAAAGATATACCCCCACTAAAAAACCTAAAGCTAATAGAAATTTAACAATCTCATCTTTAGGTAAAAGATTAGGGGACAATGGCATTTCATTTTTTGGTGTAAGCATTTAATGGTTTCCTTGTAATGGAGTCATTTATATACAATATTCTAGAATTGAACCCAAAGAGTCATTGATTGATGTCTATTACAGTTCTATGACAGTTTTTAAAAAAAAAATATGACAATTCTGTGACATTGCTAATATATATGAACTTCTGACATACTATACTTCATTAATATTTTTAAACTGAATTAGCTTGAAAGACCCTAAGATAATGCATGTTACTCAAATGCCAAAAACTTGGACAGGAGAAATGCTTTCTTTGTTACGCATAGGAGTTCCTATGGCGCTTGCTCAGTTTATTCAATTTTTTATATTTTTTATAGATACAGTAATGATAGGTCGCATTGGTCCTGAGGATTTAGCGGCTGCGGGTCTTGGATTAGTTATATATTTTGGGTTCTGGATGCTATTTTCAGGACCAGTTATGGCCATAACTCCCTTAATCTCCCAAACTCTTGGTAAAAATAAAGACGATTTACAAAAAACACGGCATTATGTTCGTATGGCTATTTGGATTATATTCTTAATTGCACCCATTTTTATATTTATTACTTTATTTACTGAAAATATACTAACCTTTTTAGGTCAAGATCCGGTCATATCAGCAAAAGCTGGAAAATATGTTTTTGTCCTCGCTTTTGGTCTGCCATTTGCTTTGGCAGTTATGGTTTTAAGAAACTTTCTAGCAGCTCTTGAAAAAACTTTTATCCCCTTACTATTAGTTGGCTTGTGTACAGCTTTAAACGTCATTTTGAATTACATATTCATATTTGGTAATTTTGGGGTGCCAAGGTTAGAGCTCATGGGCGCTGGTATCGCATCATCGTTGTCATACTGCATAGGTTTTTTTATGTTTTTGTATTATATAAGCAAAGATAAGCGAACTCATAAATTTCAAATATTTCAAAACTTCTTTTCTATAAAATTTACTCAATTTAAAGAGATTCTAAGACTAGGTGGCCCAATAAGCATAACAACACTTTTTGAAGGTATGCTTTTTAATGTTGCAATTATTATTATGGGTCTAATTGGGGTTATGGAAGCTGCCGCTTATCAAGTAACGCTAAATATTGCTTCTTTGGCATTTATGTTACCATACGGAATGTCTATGGCCGGAGCAGTGCGAATAGGGTTGGCAGCTGGGGCAGGAGACATTGAGTCTGCTAAGAGAGCCGCGAGCACAACAGTTATTGCCTGCATATGTGCTATAATGATAATAGCAATACCAGTTGCTCTATTTCCTGAAATAACAGCTTCACTATTTCTTGATCTTAAAAAAGAGGTTAATAGCAATGTTATTAATTTAGTTATTGGTTTTATACCTATTGCTACAGGTTTTATGCTCTTTGACTCTATTCAAGTTGCCGCTAATCAATTATTGAGGGGTTTAAAAGATGTCAATTGGCCTATGTTATTAACAGGTATTAGCTATTGGCTTTTTGGCTTTCCAATTGCATACTTTTTAGCTCTAAAAACTGACGTTGGGCCCAATGGTGTCTGGTATGGATTAATGGCTGGTCTAGCGTTAGCTTCAATACTATTAAGTGGCAGATTAATATCTAAATTAAATAAGGGTAACTATTTTTCAATAGGTTCCGTTAAATAATGATGTCTTTTTCTGTCAATTATTTCAATAATCCATAAATCTGGATCTTGACGAGCTCTTTTTTCCAGCTCTTCATCAATAATACATTCATTTAGAGGGCCTTTAGGAAGCCAAGCTATTTCGCCTGTAATATTTCTTATTTGTTTATAAACAGTACAGCTACCCTCAAGGTCACAAACTTTAATTAAGCAAACTCCGGCATCAACATCACCTTTTTTCAAAATAGTAGCAAAAGACCCGCTTATCTCAACACGCTTCAAAAGTGCAGAAACCCAAATTTTTGTTTTTAATTTAAGCACTCATTAAATTCCTAAATTATTTTTGAAAAAATACTAATTTAGAGGATTAGCAATTTTTTTAAATCTATATTTTAAATGGCAAACTCATGGTTACAATAGTACCTGTATTTTTTTTATTCTCTATTTTTAATGCACCAGACTGTTGTTCTATTAAAGACTTAACAATAAACAAACCTAACCCATTTTTGCCTATTTCAAAATTTTGGCTGGTTGTATCTTTACTAGAGTTTTGAAATTTTATTATAAGGTTACTACTCTCAATTGATGCAGATATATATATATATTCGTTATTCTTAGAAAATTTTATAGCATTCGAAAGTAGGTTAAATAATATTTGTTTTAAACTAATTTTATTTAAAAAAACCGGGAGCACTATATCATCAATGTTATTAAAAATAGTGATTTTATTTTCAATAGCTTGAGGTTTTAATATGTTCGTTATCTCTGATATTAATAAAATTGCATCAAATTTTTCAGGTTGGTAGCTTTTTTTGGTTGCTTCAATATTGAATGGGTTCAATATCTCTCCTATTAAATCAAGCATAAACAAACCGCTTTCATGAATAGCGTCAGCATATTCTCTATACTTCTCATGTATTGGGCCATGTGTTTCAGATCTAATCATATCTGAAAATCCAACTATAGAGTTTAAAGGCGAACGAAACTCATGCGAAACCTCAGTAATTAAATTATCTAATTCCTTAATATCCTTCATTTTACGAAGTTCCTGTTTATTGTTCATCTCCAAATAAAAAAGGCCCCGCTAATACGGGGCCAATATAGACTACCAAATTTTTACACGCTCCTCAGGTGCTAGGTAAAGTGCGTCGCCTGGTTGCACATTAAATGCTTCATACCATTTATCAAAATTCCGAACGATACCATTTGCTCTGTACTCTCCAGGACTATGGGGGTCTGACTTTAATCTATTTCTGAGCGCTTCATCTCTAAATTTTCTCTGCCAAATTTGGCCATAGGATAAAAAGAATCTTTGGTCACCTGTCATTCCATCTATAATCGGCGCTTCTTCACCATTTAATGACTTCTTATAAGCTGCATATCCCATGGTAAGACCTGTGAGGTCTCCAATATTTTCACCTAAGGTAAATTGACCATTAACAAATTCTCCCGGCAATGGCTCGAAAGAATTATACTGAGAAACTAATGCCATTGACCTAGCCTCAAACGCCTCTCCATCCTTTTCGGTCCACCAGTCTCTTTGCTGTCCATCTCCATCTGTTTTTCTTCCTTGGTCATCAAAACCGTGACCCATTTCATGACCAATTACAGCACCTATCCCGCCATAGTTGACAGCGGGGTCTGCTGCAGCATCAAAAAAAGGTGCCTGCAATATACCTGCTGGAAAAACTATCTCATTTAAATCAGGGCGATAATAAGCATTAACTGTTTGAGGATTCATGCCCCACTCATTTCTATCTATTGGGCCTCCTAACTTTTTAATTTCATTAATCCAGGACCACTTATAAGCGGATTTAACTGTTCCAATTAAATCAGAACGGTCGACTGACAAATCAGTGTAATCAGTCCACTCGTCAGGATAACCAATTTTAGGATTAAACTTAGCTAGTTTGTCTTGGGCTTCTACTTTAGTTTTATCATCCATCCACTCGAGATTATCAATTCCATCTTTAAAAGCAGCTCTTAAATTTTCTATTAGCTTATCCATCTCATCTTTGGATTTCTGAGGAAAATGTTTCTCGACATAAACTTTACCAACCATTTCACCCATAAATGAGTCAATTTGACTTACGCCACGTTTCCATCTCTCTCGCTGGACTTCAGTTCCCCTAAGGGCCTTACCATAAAACTCAAAACTGGCTTCATCTATCGATTTAGGTAAATAAGATGATTTGCCGCCTAAATAATTAACCAATAAATAGTCTTGAAGAATATTTAAATCTGTTTCTTGAAATACTTCTGCTGTTCCCTCTATCGCATCAGTTTCTCTAACAACAAAGCTTACTTGTCCCTCCAGTCCTGCTTGGTCCAACATAGCATCCCACGGCAACCCAGGTGCAGCATTTTTAAGCTCCTGAAGACTTCGTTTGTTATATGTTTTTGTTCGGTCACGTCTTTCAGTTGGGGTCCAGTGATGCCGAGCAATCTTTGTTTCAAACTCTATCAACGCGTTTACACGATTGGAAACATTTTCTTGAGAGATCACTTCAATCAATGAGGTTAGGTATTTTTTGTAAGCAGCTCGTATTTCCTGCGATTTAGTATCTTCATCTAGGTAGTAATCACGGTTAGGCATCCCAAGGCCAGATTGAGTGAGATACACAATATAGTTATCAACATCTTTGAGATCTACACCAACGAAAGGTGAAACTACTGAACTCAAGCCTAATGATGGATCGGACATGAGTCTAAATATACCCTCATGATCAGTGGTTGATTTTATAGTTTCCAAGTCAGCTAGAACAGAAGAAAGGCCAGCCTCCTCAATGGCTTCTACATCCATAAAAGCAGCAAAAAAATCTCCTATTTTTTGTTCATCTGTCCCTACTTTTGCTTTTACCGCCGAAGCTTCTTCAATTATCTTGCGAACACGTTCCTCAGAACGATCAGCTAATATTGAAAAACCACCATAAGTGGACTTATCGGCAGGTATTTCAGTATTTGCGAGCCAGGTACCATTTACATATTTAAAAAAATTATCCCCTGGCTTTATCGTAAGGTCCATATTTTCAGTAGCAATGCCGTAAGCACCCAGGGCTGGAGTATTCGTTTCATTAGGGTTGGAAACATTATTACAAGCAGCTAAACTCATGGTTAAAGCAAACATGCTTGGAGCAATTAGTCGTGATATTTTCATTTTCATTTCCTTTTAAAATTCATTCTGTTTGAAGCGTTTAAGCAATTTCCATGTCATCTAGAGCTAAAGCAATTTCTGGATTGTATGTTGAACCTAGTGGAAGTTGTTTTTCACGTTTAATTATACCCTTAAAAAAACGTGAAATATCTACACCAATTCCATACATCGCTGGAACCAACATTAATGTAAGAAAGAAGTCAAATAAAACCCCAAAAGCAAGAGCTACTACCATAGGCTTTAAAAATTCAGCTTGAGCCGATGTTTCAAAAAGTATCGGCATAATTCCAACAAATGTTGTAACTGATGTTAACAGAATAGGGCGAAAACGTGCCACGCAAGCATCTAGTAAAGCTTGGTAAGCTCCTACACCCTTAGCTCTTAGTCGGTTTACGTAATCAATTAAAACAAGGTTATCGTTTACCGCAACACCGGATGCAGCAAAAAATCCAAATAATGACATCATCCCAAAAGGTACGCCGGTTACTATATTACCAAATATCATACCCACAAGCGCAAATGGTATTGCAATCATTATTAATAATGGCTGCGCATACGATTTAAATGCGATCGCTAGTAAACCATACATCATAAATAAAATGGCAATCATAGATAATTTAATTTCTTCAATAAAATTGAGTTCAATTTCATCCTGGCCCACTTCAATTCTGGTAGCTTTTGGGTGACGCATTTCCCATTCAGGTAAAAAATTCTCTTTTATATCTTTACTTATTTTTTGAACCTCAGTTTGATCACCGCGTATCCTAGCACCTGTATACTCCACACGTTTCCTATCACGGCGTTGTATTCGGGTTATTCCCTCTTCGAATGATATATTGGCCACTGAAAATAAAGGCACATCCACACCTTTAGCAGATCTTATTCTTAACTGCTGTAAGCTATCTATGGATTCTCGCGCTTCCTCTGGATATCGCACCATAACTCGTACATCCTCACCGTTTCTAGGCAAGCGCTGCACTTCTTTACCGTAAAATGCCTCTCTTACCTGACGTGTTACATCTGTTAGTTTTATACCAAGAGTTTCTGCGCCAGGTTTTAATGTAAATCTTATTTCACGCGCTGAACTTTCCAAACCATCCCATGCTCCTGATACAGCACTAAAACTTTCAATCTCAGCCTTTAAGTCCAATATAGCGGCCTTTAAGGCGTCTGGGTCTGCTGATGCAACAGCGTAGTACAAACCACCACCACTTTGCCCCCCAGGGCCATAATCAACACCGTACTTTACTCTGTAAGCATCCGGTATTTCGCCAACATATTGTTCAAGCTTATCGGCCACATCTTTACTAGATATTTCAGGCCGATCTGCGGGATCTGAGAGTGAAAAGAAACCTTGAACTCCGCGGTTCTCTGTAACGGTGCCAGCCCTTTCTATAATATCTGTGTCGACATTAAATTCCTTTTTTGAATTTCTATTAAGTTCCTTCACGCCAGCAGAAACTTGCTTTCTAACTTGCTCTCTTCTTTCAAAATTTGTTCCCTCAGGAAACCTTGCATTGAATTCAATCATATCGCCTTCAACTTCAGGTATAAAGGCAGTCGGCGCTACTCCGGCCTGAAGTAACATAATAGACATTGCAAATAGGCCAACGAAAACGGAAAGTGTTATATAGCGGAATTTTATAAGAGCAGCAATTACTGGACGAAATGTATTTTTCGCAAATACAACAAGGCTATTAGCAATTTTTGCCTGTAAGCGCATCAATTTTCCTGAATTATTGGTATCAAGTGGTTTCAAATGCCTTAGATGGCTTGGTAGTATAAAAAAGGCCTCAATAAGCGAGAAAATTAATACTGCGATTACTACTAAACTTATCTGGCCAAGCATTGCTTGAATTGGCCCTGTCATCAGCAAAAATGGGATGAACATCAATATAGTCGTTACTACAGCAAAGAATACGGGCTTAACGACCATATTGGCCCCTGCGATAGCACCTCGGTTCCCTGATATACCATTCTCTACATGAAAATGTGTGCTCTCCCCAACAACAATTGCATCATCAACAACAATCCCAATGACAAGTAAGAAAGCAAACAGTGATATCATGTTTAACGTTATGCCAATGTAAGGAGCTATAGCAATCGCACCCATGAATGCTGCAGCAATTCCTGCTGTAACCCATATCGCTACTGCAGGTCTTAAAAATAACATTAAAATAATGAGAACTAAAATCATGCCTGATATTGCATTGCTACCTATGAGCTCCATTCTGCTGTCAAACATTTCTGAACCATCAAACCATATTGTGAAAGTAAGATCAGGCGGCAGTTTTGTGTTAATTTCTTCTTCAAATTTTCGAATTGATTTTCCTGCCAAAGAAACATTCGTATTATCAGGTGATGCAACCTGAAAAATAGCAGCGTTTTCGCCATTAAATTTTGCTGAAAATTTTGCCGTGTCAAAACCGTCTATTACCTTAGCTATATCACGAATACGAATGGCGCCTCCATCAGGGGTTTGACGAACTATAATGTTTCTAAAATCTTCTGCATTATCCGCCAAAGACCGTGCTCTTAATTGCAGCTTACCTGCAGCGGTCTCAACTGTTCCTGCTGATAAGTTAACTGATGATCCCCCAATGGCGTTGGAGACCTCAGAAAATGTTAGGTTGTATTGACGCAGGGCATCTTCTGAGATTTCAATGGTAACTTGTTCATCAATTTTTGTCATCTGTTGGGTTAATTGCAAGCCAGGAAGTTTTGTCACTTCAAAACGCAGGTCAGTCGCAGCACGCTGTAATGTTAACCTATCGACATTTCCATGCAGGGCAAAATAAAACGTATCTTCTCGTGCATCCCATCTAAAAACCTGAGGTCTGTAAGCATTAGGTGGTAAGTTTTGTATTCCGTCAATTCGGGACTGCACTTCATCTAGTAGTTTATTGTAATCTACACCCAGTTTAGTTCGCACATTGACATTATAGCTTCCCTCGCGAGCAGTGGACTCAATATAGTCTATTCCGTCCAGACCATCAATTGACTCCTCAATACGAGTGACTATTTGCTCTTCAACATCTCTTGGGGAAGCTCCTGGCCAACCTGATGATACCGTCATGCCATTAATAGTTACTTTTGGAATAAATTCCCTGTCCAAATTACTATAACCGAATACTCCGGCCGCAAACATTGTGAACATCATTAAATTTGAAGCTACAGGGTTTTTTACAAACCAACTTATCAAAGATTTCATAAGTATTTTTCCTTATCAACTATGACTTTTTCTTATTTTTTTTCGAAAGAAACAGAGCCCTTACCTCCACCTTCTTTATTGCCTTCAAGTTTTTTCATCCAATCAGGCTTGGGAGGGTCTACTAAAATGACATCAGGGTTATTTACATCCAAAGCACGCAGTGTCATTGACACTCTTGATTTTTCCATTGGTGAAAGAACCACCAACTCTCCTGCTTCAATGCCACTCAATAGTAATGCTCTCTCACTATCTGAGTCGAGAACGTCAACTTTGCGAATATCAGTCTTACCTTTATCATTAACAACATACACTTCATTATCAGGTCTTAATCCATCTCGGGGTAAAACAATTACTTCCTTATAAACTTTTCCAGAAATTTCAGCATCCACAAATAATCCAGGTGCCATAGGGTAGCCGTTCTCGGAGGATCCTAATCCATAAGGGTCAACCACTTCAGCGATAGCAAATAAAGCACGCGTTTGCGTATCATATGTACTAGCTGTACGCATTATCTTACCATTCCAATATCTACGCTCACCAGCTATAACAGCGCTCAATTTAACGTTGATAGCCGAAGCCCTATTTTTTGAAACATAAGCAACAGGAAGGTCCAGCTTGGACAAATCGCTATCACTCAGTGGTAATCGTACTTCAACTATACCCGTTGAAAAGATACGGCCCAAAGTGCGTCCGGGGGATACGTATTGTCCAATATCCGAGTTTTTTGATTTGACTCGGCCCGTAAAGGGAGATCGGACCTCAGTACGTTTCAATTGCAGATTGGCTGCGGCAAGCTCAGCTTCAGCAGCTTGCAAAGAAGCGAGTGCTTGGGCCTGCTGCGGCAAACGCAATGCCAATGGGCTAGCCTCGCCTATTCCTAATTCTTGATAGTCTTGTTTAGCAATCTCACCTTCAGCCTTTTCGCGTATAACAGACTGTTCTGCTTGAGCGACCTGAGCTTGGGCTCTTATAACAGATACTTTATAATCGGCATCTTCAATTCTTAAAAGTACTTCTCCTTTTTTGATAATGCCACCTTCAATAAAGTTTGGGGAAACATAAACAATTTTTCCACCAATTTCAGGAACCAAGTCAATTTCGGTTTGCGGCCGTGCTTCACCTTGGGTTTTTACGCTTAGCTGTATGTCGTCTAAAACTGCGTAATCAGCAAGGACTGCTAAAGTGTTAAAGGCTCTCTTTTTTTCTTCAGGTTTATTATTTAACTTAATTATAATAGATCCCAAAAATATAAACCCAATTACACACAGAAAAGGAAGGGTATAGATTAAGGATCTTTTCAAAAAACCGGCTTTTGATGGTTTTATAGTATTATACTCTGCCGTCATAATTATTCTTTCTTTTCCATCTCAAAGGCTTGCGCATCTGCGCTATGAGACAATTTAAGTAATTCTACCCCTCCCCCAAGAGCTACATGCAGCCTCACTCTGTTGGAAAGTCTTTCTTTTCTTGAACTAATCAGCTGCCCTTCGGCAGTTAAGCTTCGTGATTGTGCGTCTAAGAGTTGTAGTATTGTAGCCAAACCTTCGGTATAACGAAGTTCTAATCGGCTTTCAGCTTTCTGAGCTTCATTTAGTGAAATTCGTAGTGCTTTTTCTTGCTCACGTAACCTTTTCTCACTACCGATCGCATTCTCAACTTCGAGGTATGCATTTAAAATCAACCCAGCATATGACTCTAATTGAGACTTCATTAGTACTTTTTGCTGTTCAAGGTTAGCTTTTAGCCGGCCCCCTTGAAATACAGGGGCTGATATCCCCCCAACCAAAGATGCCACCAATGCATCGATTTCGAAAAACTCACTCATGTTTCGCGAAGCTAACGAACCACTACCATCTAGCGTGAAACGCGGAAGTAAATTTTTCTTTGCAATTTCGATTTGGAAACCCTGAGATTTTAAACGGTATTCGGCAGCTAACAAGTCAGGCCTATTTTTCATTACGTAATCCGGTGTTCCAGCACCGCTTAATTCTGGAAGTATAGGTAAGTCCGATGATGCATTTAGTTCAGCTGAAGGGTATCTACGAAGCAGAATTTCCAAACGTCTTGTAGATGATGAAAATCTTTGCATTTGAAGTGACTGCGAGGCCTCTGCATTGGCCACAGATGACCTAGCTAACCTCACATCTGATGAACCGGTGACCCCCCCCTCAAAGCGACGTTGAGTCAAACGTAAGGCTCTTTTCTTAGTTTCAACGGTTCGGTCAGCTAGTTCAGAAAGTAGTCTCGCCTCGGTGAGATCAAACCATGCTAAGCTTACTTGTCCAGCTACTGAAAGCCGTGCACTTTCATAATCTGCAGAAACAGCCTGCAAGTCTAATCTGCTTGCTTCGACACCGTTTTCAATGCGTCCCCACAAGTCATACTCCCAGCTGGCCGATAGACCTGCAGAAATATTGGTCGAACTTGGTAGCGGTCCAGCATTTTCATTTCTGCTAACTCTGGAGCTCGCGCTTATGGATGGAAAACGATCTGATTGGGATATGTCAACTCTCGCATTAGCGGCTTCAACTCTGTATTGAGCCGCTAGCATACTGGGATTGGACACAAAAGCCTCTCCAACTAAACTTTTCAAAATTGGGTCTGAAAAACTATCCACCCAATATATTGTTGGCAAATCAATAGGTGCAGGGACAGTCCACTTTTCAGGCATTAAACTACTGGTCAATGATGAAGCATCTTCTGGCACGTTGTTTAGTTTCTGAAGGTTATTAATGCTTGCACAACCTGTTAAAACAGCACTTGCTAGGAATATAGAAAAAGATTTAGAAAACACTTTCATTCCCTTCAATAACGCTTTCGTTGTTTAGTTTCCGAACACCATTCGAAAAGTAGTAACCTATAATACGCTTTAACTGCATCAGAAAGTTCATACAACATCTAAAGTTGTAGATTACACTTAATTAATGTAGTAGGAGCAACTTCTTAGTTTAAAATATTTGAGAAGTAAAGGTTACATTTTTGTAATTCGTTAAGTGTCTTTGAGCAATATAGAACTGTTTTTTCAAAATAAATTAAAGTAGATTAAAATCATGATTGCTTATAACAAAAATTTAAACCTTATTTTACTTACTAGTACACTCGGTATCGTAATTTTAGCAACGATGTCTAGTTCACCAATTTGGCTCACTTTAGTCATAATCTTATCTCAGGTATTTATGATATTATGCATTGAAAGTGTGAGGAACAAAAAAAGTATAAACCTTGCAATAAATGGGAAAAATACTTCGACGGTTAACACTCTATCCAATATCATGGATAATATTAGCTATGGGACTATTATAATTGATAAAAATCAAAATATTAAATATGCAAATAAATCCGCTCGAGAAATATTTGGGAACAGGAATAGCAATAAGCGGATATCTATTTTTATAAAAGATCCGAATATAAAATCTTGGATAGAAAAGTCTTTAAATGGGGGCTCCCCAAACCCTATCACTTACTTAGTTGAAAAACCAGTTAATCGACATATAAGATTACTATTTGCAAGTCTCCCAAAGAGCAACAAATCAAGTGAAGAAAATTCAGCGATAATTTTTCTAAACGACGTAACTGAATATATATTCATGCAAAGCCAGCGCACAGATTTTTTAGCAAATGCATCACATGAGCTCAAAACACCTGTTGCTTCGCTTTTAGGATATATTGAGACATTAGAGGGTCATGCAAAACATGACGAGAAAGCTCGTGAAAAATTTCTAGGAATTATGCATGTTCAAGCAGAAAGGATGCAACACCTAATTAATGATTTACTAATTTTGCTGAGAATTGAGCAAATAGAACATATTATACCAGAAGAATCGGTTGATTTATCTCATGCAGTAGAAACTGCTCTTGAAGCCCTTAATCCAATGGCAATGAAACGAAATATTAGTATTAACTTTTCATCAAATGGTCCAAAAATCGTAAAAGCTAATAGCGATGAGCTGGTGCAAGTAGTGTTAAACTTAGTTGATAATGCGCTAAAAATTTCTGAAAAAAACACACAAATAGATATATCTATAAGCCGTAATGAAGAGCATAAATCTTATGCTGGGTCCGTTATAAAGGGCGGTAACAAAAGAGTAATAGTAGAAATCAGTGAACCAGATAGCACTCATTATTGCCTAAAAATTAAAGATAATGGACCAGGTTTTGCAAAAGACCACATACCTAGGATTGGAGAAAGGTTTTACAGAATAGCCGGTGACCTAGGCTCAAAAGAGAAAGGCACGGGTCTCGGTCTCGCAATTGTAAAACATATAATCATGCGCCATCGTGGTGGATTAGATCTACAAACGGCTGAGGGTGTCGGTTCAGAGTTTTGCATTTCACTACCAGCCGCTAAATAAAAAATTCTTATTCATTAAACTGTCATATATGAAATATAAAGTAGCTTATAAACTAAACTGGTTAAATAAATTAATTTATTTAAGATTTAAGAGATCAAAATGAGACCCTACGTATTAGTTGTTGAAGATGAAGATTCACTCAGCACTCTTTTGCAATACAATTTTGAAAAAGAAGGTTTTGAGGTAGGTGTAGCCAAGGACGGAGAAGAAGCCCTAATTATGATTGAAGAGCGAACTCCCGATGTAGTACTATTAGATTGGATGTTGCCAAAGCTTTCTGGAATAGAAGTTTGTCGTTCATTGAGGAGAAATAAGGAAAAAAAGAAAATTCCTATAATTATGTTAACCGCAAGAGGTGATGAAACGGATAGAATAACAGGGCTAGACTATGGAGCTGATGATTACGTTCTCAAACCCTTCTCTCTTCCACTGCTGTTTGCCAGAACGCGAGCATTACTAAGAAGAACAAACCCCTCTATAGTTGAGGAGGTTATAAAAATGGGTAATATTGAAATTGATACGAAGGCCTTACGAGTCAGCATTAATAAGAATCAGGTTCACCTGGGGCCTACTGAATTTAGGTTACTTGAGCACTTTATGAGTAATCCTGGTAGAGTCTATTCTCGAGAGCAATTACTCGACGCAGTCTGGGGTCGTAATATATATGTAGAAGCGCGAACAGTCGATGTTCATATAGGAAGACTGAGAAAAATACTTAATGAAAAAGGGGCCAATAATCCAATAAGAACTGTAAGATCTGCTGGGTATTCATTTGAAATAAGCGAATAAAACTATTTTTATATATTGAATAAGTAATAGATTATAAAATAATTTTTATTACTAATTTGTAATAAAATTACATTTGAATTTCATAGCAAATTATATTTTAGTAAGGACGCATAATCTTGTATTTTTATTGTTAACACGTTAAAATATATCTACATTAATTATAAACCACAGAGTCAAACATGAAAAAAACTATATCGTTGTTTACTGCAATATCCCTAACCGCATGTGCAACGGCTTCTTTTGATATTTCATCTTATTCCCCAGTAATGGATGTTAGAGAAGGCGAGTATGAAGTTCATTCAAGAGATTTAAAAGAATGTCGTTATTTAGGAATGAAAGCGCGTGATCAATATAAAAAGCAGCGCGAGAAAGAAAAAAGTAAAGCATTTAGTAATGCAGTTGTTGGCGCTTTATTGGGTGCTACTTTGGGTGCTGTAATTGATGGTGGTGACGGCGCGGCAGATGGTGCGGTTATTGGAGGAGCAATTGGCGTAGCATCAGGAGCAGAACAAGTAGATTTCACGCGAAAATTCGTAAAGCTTGGGCCAGCAGGAATTGTTGATGAATGTATGTCAGAACGTGGATGGTCTGTCTTGAGTTCCAGGGGTATGGGCGGCGGCTAATATAAGAATGACAATAATATAAACCAAATTCACAAATTGATATAAAGACATATCATTTTAAAAGATCAAATTAATTAACAGATGCTAAAATAATCTCTGTATATTAAGCTTGAAACCCAAACCAGTTTACGCTAGTAGGCCGTCAATCAACAGGTAGTTTATCTACTTTATCTTTTTATTATTCAAATGGAGGCCCTGATGGCTGTCCCTAAAAGTAAAATTTCAAATTCACGCCGCGGAATGCGTCGCGCTCACGATAAACTGTCTGCAGTTAACTATATAGAAGACAAAGAAAGCGGAGAGTTACGCCGCCAACATCACATAGACCTTAAATCAGGTATGTATAGAGGTCGGCAAGTTATAGCCCCCAAAGATTAACACCCTTAAACGCATCAGGATAATTTTAAATGGTAAAGATTGAGAAGGTTTTTGCTAGGGAAATACTTGATAGTCGTGGTAATCCCACTCTTGAGGCTGACGTGGTCTTATCAGATGGGTCCTTTGGTAGAGCAGCTGTTCCCAGCGGGGCATCCACAGGTAAACATGAAGCCGTAGAACTCAGAGACCATGATGATGCAAGATATTTAGGTAAAGGTGTCTTGAAAGCCGTCAATAACGTTAATAAACACATCGCTCAAAAATTAATTGGCACTGACGCAGGTAATCAACGTGAAATTGATTCCATAATGACAGGGCTTGATAATACTGAAAACAAAAGCAATCTTGGTGCTAATGCTATATTAGGCGTATCGCTGGCGGTAGCTAAAGCAATGGCAGTATCAAAAAATATTCCTCTTTACGCATATATTGGTGATAATAAATCTTGTACACTACCAGTTCCAATGATGAATATTATCAATGGAGGAGAGCATGCTGATAATAAAATAGACGTTCAGGAATTCATGATCATGCCTGTTGGCGCCAAGAGCTTTAGTGAAGCTCTTCGCTGTGGGGCAGAAGTTTTTCATTCTTTAAAGTTAAGACTAATGTCTGATGGCCATAATACTAATGTTGGTGATGAAGGTGGTTTTGCCCCTAATTTAGATGGATCTAAAGAGGCTTTAGAATATATAATGCAATCAATTATCGATGCTGGCTATAAACCTGGTGAAGATGTTTATTTAGCAATGGATGTAGCATCCACAGAATTCTATGATGGAACCCATTATAAACTCAAAGGTGAAAATAAGGTTCTCACATCATCTCAAATGGTGGATTATCTATATGACCTGACTATTAATTATCCCATAATATCAATAGAAGATGGCATGTCAGAAGATGATTGGGATGGCTGGGTTGCTTTAAATAATAAATTGGGTAGCACTTGTCAGCTTGTTGGTGATGATCTGTTTGTTACTAACCAAAAACGGTTGCAGACTGGAATAGACCTTAAAGCCGCCAACTCTATTTTAGTTAAAGTAAATCAAATAGGTACACTTAGTGAAACATTGGATGCAGTTAACTTAGCGCACAGCGCTGGTATGACAGCTGTTATGAGTCACAGGTCAGGAGAAACAGCCGATACAACAATATCCGACCTTGCGGTTGCCACAAATTGCGGGCAAATAAAAACTGGCTCATTAGCTCGCTCTGATAGGCTCGCAAAATATAATCAGCTTTTAAGGATTGAAGAGCAGCTAGGAACCAAAGCCGTATTCGCAGGTAGGTCAGTGCTTCCAAACTAATAAACTCAAAGACATTAACTGATTGCTAACTATACTAAGTTCATAATCAGATTATGAAACGTCTTAAGAATATAAAAAACAAGTGGCCACTGATTTCACTTTTAGTATTATATGTGTATCTGATATTTCATGCAGTTTCAGGGTCTGAAGGCATCATAGGCTACTTGGAGCATGAAAATAAAATTAACCTTAACGAAAAAATTTTACTTGAACTGTCTGAAGATCGTAAAAAGTTAGAAAAACATGCAGTTAGTTTAAATTCGTCTGAATTAGATCTTGATAAGCTAGATATAAAGGCGCGACAGTTATTATTTGTTTCGGATCCAAATGAAAAGACGATTTGGCTTGACCGTAGGCAATAGAATAGTCCATATTACCTCAAATAAAAATATTAAAATATAATTTTATTTCGTATACGTAATAATTTGGGTGCTGATGTGAACAAAAGAAATAATAAAAAAGTTAATCCTCTTAAGACCTCAAAAGATGAACTTCTAAGTCTTTACAGGGATATGCTACTCATCCGCAGATTTGAAGAAAAAGCAGGTCAACTCTATGGCATGGGCCAAATAGCGGGATTTTGTCATTTATATATAGGTCAAGAAGCCGTTGTCGTGGGAACGCGAGCTAGCATGGTTGACGGTGATCAAATGATAACTGGTTATCGAGATCATGGGCACATGCTCGCCTGCGGCATGGAATCCAGGGGCGTTATGGCTGAGCTTACTGGAAGAGCTGGTGGCTATTCTAGAGGAAAAGGAGGCTCTATGCACATGTTCTCAACAGAAAAGCACTTCTATGGTGGCCATGGCATAGTTGGGGCACAAGTACCTATCGGAGCAGGGTTGGCTCTATCTAATAAGTACAAAGGCAATGGAAACGTTAGCTTAGCATTTTTTGGGGATGGAGCCTCAAACCAAGGACAGGTATATGAAGCATTTAACATGGCCAAGCTATGGAGCTTACCAGTTATTTTTGTTATTGAAAATAATCAATATGCCATGGGCACATCCGTAAGTAGGTCATCTGCAGAAACAGAATTACATAAACGTGGTTCCAGTTTTGAGATCAAAGGCATTCAGGTTGATGGCATGAACGTTCTAGAGGTTAGAGATGCAGCTAAAAAAGCTATTAAGCATGCAAGAGACGGTAAAGGCCCTATGATATTGGAAATGAAAACTTATAGATATCGTGGCCATTCAATGTCAGATCCCGCAAAGTATCGAACACGTGACGAAGTTACAAAAACTCGAAGCGAGCGAGACCCAATTGATATGGTAAAGAATAGATTAATTGAAGAGGGGTGGGCAACGGATGATACACTCAAATCAATTGACAAAGAAATTAAGTTAATAGTAGCTGATGCCGCAGAATTTGCACAGACATCGCCAGAACCAGATGCGTCTGAACTTTATACAGATGTTCTATTAGATGCTTAATTAAAAGTTAAACACAATTTAAAAAGGGAGAATAGTATGCCTATTGAACTGAAATACTTATTATGGAGCATAGCCTTATTTTTTATAATGATTTTGGCACAATCATTATCATCAATCTTTTCAGGGAAAGCTTCTGTTTCCGAGTTAGTTGGCCATAGGGACAATTTACCTAAAGAGGGACTAACCAAATTACATGGTAGAACAAAACGTGCTCAGGCAAACTTTATCGAAAGCCTTATTATGTTTGCACCTTTGGTCTTGATAACTATTATCACGGAAAGCTCCACAGAACTAACTGCTTTAGGGGCTGCTTTATTCTTCTGGGGTAGGTTAGCATTTACTCCATGCTATTGGCTAGGGGTATCTTGGTTGAGGACTATAGCTTGGTTTGTATCTATCGTTGGGATACTAATGATCTTTCTGGAGCTAATCAACTAATGGCAATCGATATAAAAATGCCAGCTCTTTCTCCCACTATGGAGGAAGGGACACTAAGCAAGTGGATTGTAAAAGAAGGTGATGCTGTCACCTCTGGTGATATACTTGCTGAAATTGAGACAGATAAAGCAACTATGGAAGTTGAGAGTATAGATGAAGGTGTTGTTGGTAAGATTACTATACCCGAAGGAACTGAAAACGTTAAAGTAGGAACAGTCATTGTTCAACTATTAGAAAGTGGCGAAAAAGTAAGTGATCTTGAGAGACCTCAGGATAAACCTATCACCCCTCCCGGAAATTACGAACAAAATCAGACTGCTATAAAAACCATCCCTTCAAGAGATGAGCTAGATGAAAAACGAGATTCAGGCTCCCATGTTACGCATACTGAAATTACTGTAAGAGATGCATTGCGAGATGCAATGGCAGAAGAAATGAGGCGTGATGAGAATGTCTTCATAATGGGAGAGGAAGTAGCAGAGTATCAGGGTGCCTATAAGGTTACGCGTGAATTACTTCAAGAATTTGGAGAGAAAAGAGTTATTGATACGCCCATAACTGAATACGGATTTGCGGGGATTGGAGTGGGTGCGGCAATGGGGGGTCTAAAACCTATTGTTGAATTTATGACCTTCAATTTCGCAATGCAAGCGATTGACCATATTATAAATTCAGCAGCTAAAACTCTTTATATGTCTGGTGGACAAATGCGCTGCCCGATAGTTTTTCGAGGGCCCAATGGTGCTGCATCTCGTGTTGGAGCCCAGCATAGTCATGATTACTCTAGTTGGTACGCTAACGTCCCAGGTTTAAAAGTGGTTGCACCCTATGATGCGGAAGATGCAAAAGGTTTACTTAAGGCAGCAATTCGTGACCCCAATCCCGTTGTGTTTCTGGAACATGAACTTCTCTACGGAGAAATATTTCAAATACCTGATGTCGATGACCTTATTGTACCCATTGGTAAAGCTAAAGTCAGACGAAAAGGTTCAGATGTGACACTCGTGGCGCACAGCAGAATGGTTGGCAGGTGCCTAGAAGCAGCAAATCTACTTATAAATGAAGGCATTGATTGTGAAGTAGTGGATTTAAGAACTATCCGTCCACTAGATAGTAAAACAGTTATAGAAAGTGTTAAAAAAACAAATAGACTTGTTTGTGCTGAAGAGGGCTGGGGACAGAGTGGTATTGGTGCTGAAATTGTCTCACGGGTTACCAAAGAGGCCTTTGATTTTCTAGATGCCCCTCCTGAAAGAGTATATCAGGTGGACGTTCCTTTGCCGTATGCTGCAAACCTCGAAGCCCTGAGCCTTCCTGGTTCCTCAGATATTATAAAAGCAGCAAAAAAAGTTTGCTATAAAAATTAAAGGTTAAATATGCCGATTGAAATTCTCATGCCTGCACTCTCACCCACAATGGAAGAAGGAACACTTTCTAAATGGTTGATAAAAGAGGGAGATCAGGTTAGCTCAGGTGACCTTTTAGCTGAAATAGAAACAGATAAAGCTACAATGGAAATTGAAGCAGTAGAGGAAGGAACAATAGTAAAACTACTAGTTCCTGAAGGGAACTCTAATGTTAAGGTTAATAAGCCAATTGCAATATTACTTGAAGAAGGTGAAGATATAAGTTCACTAAATGATTATACGGATACTACAGACCAAACACCCAACAATAATTCCATAGAGAAAAGTGGGGAAGCAACCATCGGTGATTTAGGCGCTCAAAAAGGAAAAATAATTGAACAACCAGAAAAAATAAAGTCATCGCCACTAGCTCGTCGTCTTTCAAAAAAATTAAATATAGATTTAAATCAAATTTCTGGTTCTGGGCCTAACGGTAGAATTATAAAAATAGATATTGAAAACTATGTAAAAGACTCAAAGTCAAATATCGTTCCAACTCAACTGGATCAACCAGACTTCACTTCAAATTCTGACTCGAAGGAGATAGGGGCACTTAGATATGGGGGTGCTGAACAGCTAACTAAATTAGGAATAGAAACGGGGTCCTATGACCTAATACCTCTAAATAATATCCAAAAAGTTATATCTAAAAGATTACTAGATTCATCCCAAAATGTACCTAGTTTTCCATTAACAATTGATTGTGAAATTGATGAATTACTTGAACTTAGAAAAGAGCTAAACCAACAAGCAGGTGAGTTTGTTAAAATAAGTGTAAATGATATGCTCATAAGAGCTTCAGCGCTTTCATTGAAACACTGCCCAGAAGCTAACGCTAGTTATACACCGGATGGAATAGCAATACACAAACATGCAGATATAGCAGTTGCAGTCTCAATCGAAAGCGGTTTAATAACTCCTATTATTCGACAAGCAGATAATAAAGGCTTATCACAAATTTCTACAGAAATGAAAGACCTAGCCACTCGAGCCAGAGAACGTAAGCTCAAGCCAACTGAGTACCAAGGGGGAACATTTTCAATATCTAATCTTGGAATGATGGGAATTAAAGAGTTTGGCTCAATAATCAATGAACCGCATGGAATGATCCTGTCCGTAGGCGAAGGCAATCAGAGACCAATAGTTCGTGAAGGGGCTTTAGACATAGCTACCATTATGACAGTAACCCTAACCTGTGATCATAGAGTAATAGATGGAGCTTTAGGTGCAAAGTGGTTGCAACACTTCAAGAGATACATAGAAAAACCAATAACAATGATGCTTTAAACAAAGCTTTTATGTTAACTTCACACACAAAAAGTAGGTCGAAAAATGTCTGATGCAAACTTTGACGTCATCATAATAGGATCAGGTCCTGGTGGATATGTAACTGCCATAAGATCAAGTCAACTTGGTTTTAAAACAGCAATAGTCGAAAAAGATAGTCTGGGCGGAGTTTGCTTGAACTGGGGCTGCATACCTACCAAAGCGCTCCTCAGATCAGCTGAGGTATATAGTAATATGAAGCACGCTGAAGAATATGGGTTATCAGCTTCACCACAATTTAATCTAAAGAGTATAGTTCAAAGATCTCGGAATATTGCTAATCAGCTATCGGGAGGCATTAAGCATCTAATGAGCAAAAACAATATAACAATTATAGATGGTTTTGCATCTCTTCAACCCGGAAAAGTAGCACCAGAAGTTCGTGTTGAAGGAAAAATATACAAAGCTAAGCATGTTATATTGGCAACAGGAGCAAGGGCTCGAACCATACCACAAGCTGGTTTAAAGCCAGATGGAAAATACATATGGTCCGCAAAAGAAGCAATGATTCCTGACACTATGCCAAACAAACTTCTGGTTATCGGCTCTGGTGCCATTGGTATGGAATTTGCATCATTTTATAATGCTTTTGGCTCAAAAGTTACAGTAGTTGAGATGGAAGATAGAATTTTACCTGCAGAAGATGAAGAAATATCTGCATTGGCGAAAAAAGCATTCTCCAAACGTGGAATAGAAATTATAACAAACTCAAAAGCAACTTTAAAAGTTGTTGAAAATGGGGTTGAGGCAGTTCTTGAAAATATAAGTGAGAGTAAGACAAAAACTTATGAAAGAGTAGTTCTTGCAATAGGCATTGTAGGAAATACTGAAAATATGGGACTTGAAAAACTGGGTGTTAAAGTTAATAAAAATCATATTTCAGTTAATGAGTATAGCCAAACGAATGTTAAAGGATTGTACGCTATAGGTGATGTGACTACACCTCCTTGGCTAGCTCATAAAGCATCCCATGAAGGCATAATATGCATTGAAAAAATAGCGGGCAGAAACCCAGAGCCTCTTAATCCAATATCTATTCCTGGCTGCACTTACTGCCACCCCCAGATTGCATCGGTGGGTTATACGGAAAAACAAGCAATAAAAGCAGGCTTTAAGATAAAAGTCGGCAAGTTTCCATTTGTAGGTAATGGTAAAGCAATAGCTTTAGGAGAGCCTGAGGGTTTAATAAAGACTATTTTCAATGAAGAAACAGGCGAGCTAATAGGGGCACATATGATTGGAGCTGAAGTCACTGAACTTATTCAAGGTTATACAATTGCTCAGAAACTAGAAACAACAGAGCATGAGTTAATGGAAACAGTTTTCCCCCATCCCACCTTATCTGAGATGATGCACGAGGCTGTATTAGATGCATATAATAGAACAATACACTTTTAACTGATATTGTTTACTCGTTTTTAGTCCTATTAAATGCCAAAGCTCTAAACTCGTCATGTATTTTTGGATCTTCATCACTCAGAAACTGTAGCATGAGTATACCGAACGAATTATTTTTTCGGTCTACCCAAAAAATTGTACCGGCAGCACCTGACCAGCCCCAATGTCCAATACTTTTCCCATTTCTGGCTAACTGCTTAGTTGTTTCATTAATTTGGACAGACCCACCATAACCAAATCCTGACATAAAATCTGGCCCCAACCAAGGGATTAAATAAGGCTTATCTTGCCCCATATGATCTTCCATCATCAAATCAACAGTTTTCTCATCTAATACCCTATGGCCTTTATAAACTCCTCCATCGAGTATAAGTTTAGCAAATATAGAAAAATCATCTATTGTAGAAACAAGACCAGCCCCCCCACTTTGAAATTCATTAAGGGGATTAGAAAAAGGGCTATTTTGTCCATCCTCTATTAATACGAAGTTTCCTTCTTTTGTTTTAAAGTAGTTCGAGGCAAATCGTTTTTGTTGCACTTGTTTAATTCTAAAGCTAGTTTCTTTCATACCAAGAGGTTTGAACAGCCGCTCATCCATTATCTCTCCTAATTTCTTGCCTTCTATAACTTCAGCCACCCTACCAAGTACATCCATAGAGTAACTGTAATACCAAGCCTCCCCGGGCTGAAACAATAAAGGCAGCTTGGATAGCTTAATCATTTTTTCTTCCATACTCTCGGATATTCCAGACTTTTTATCTACAACATAAAAAAGTTCAGCATTTTCATACATGGACGTCAGGATATTCTCAGAGCCAAATATACCATAACCCATTCCTGAACGGTGCAACATCAAGTCCTCTAAAGTTATGGCTCGGTTTTGTGGCTCAAGTTTTATAACTCCATTTTTATCAATTTTTGCTACCTTCATATTATTAATTTCAGGTATGTATTGAGAAACAGGATCAGATAAATTTAATTTTTTCTCTTCCTGTAGATCCATAATTATTGTTGCAGTTACTGGTTTAGTCATAGAAAAAATCCTCCAGACAGTATCCATCTCTACTGGACTTTTTCGTTCCCGATCACGTAAGCCGTATGAATTTTTATAAATAACTCTACCTTCATCGTAAATTAAAGCTGAAATTCCAATGACTTCTTTATTTAAAACGGCACTATTTAAAAGGTTGTCAACTTCATTCATTTTAACATGAGAAGCTTTCTCAATATGAGATGCTGACAATGTAAATGTTGCTATTAGTAATACCGTGAAAAAGCTTATAATCTTATGAATACTCAAATGTACTGACTTTCCGATTAATAAAAAATTAGCTTTGCATTGCCCAGCCTTCAACATCCATAGCCGCCTGCCGGACAGCCTCTGTAATTGTTGGGTGGGCATGACATGTACGAGCTACATCTTCGCTTGAAGCCTTAAATTCCATAGCTAAAGCCACCTCAGCAATTAAGTCTCCGGCGTGGGAGCCAATTATGTGCGCCCCTAAAATTTGATCTGTTTCAGCATGGGCAAGAATCTTTACGAAACCCGTCGTTTGATGATTTGCTCGAGCTCTAGAGTTCGCAGCAAAGGAAAATTTACCGCGCTTAAAAGGTATGTTAGCGTTAGTTAACTCCTGCTCTGTCTTGCCGACTGAGGCAATTTCTGGGGATGTATAAACTACACCGGGGATTACATCATAGTTAACATGGCCAGCCTTTCCGACAATAATTTCAGCTACCGCGACACCTTCGTCTTCAGCTTTGTGAGCTAACATTGGGCCTTTTGTGCAGTCACCTACTGCATAAATATTCGGTATATTCGTTTTAAAATTATCCGTTATTACGTAACCCCGCTCATCTTTTTCAAGATTTATAGCATCTAGACCAAGATTATCGGTATTTGGCTTTCGACCGATGCATACCAATACAACATCGGCATTAATAGCCTTTGAATTTCCACCTGAGCTTGCTTCGGTTTGAACTTCTAAACCATTATTTATTTTATTAACGCTCACAACTTTCCTACTAAGTTCAAATTTCATTTTTTGCTTTTTAAAAATTCGTAAAGATTGTTTTTGGATTTCAGAATCCATACCTGGCATAATATGGTCGAGATATTCTATCACTGTTACTTCTGAACCCAAACGACGCCAAACAGACCCAAGTTCCAAACCTATAACACCCCCCCCTATAACAACTAATTTATTTGGGACTTTGTCTAAATTTAAAGCACCAGTCGAAGATACAATATTCTTCTCATCAATTTCTACATTTGGTAACTGCGCAACACTAGAACCTGTAGCAATAACAATATTCTTTGTGATGTGGGGCTCACCATCAATCTCAACTGTACAAGCATCAATAATTTTACCTGTCCCATTTTTGTGCATAACGTTATTTTTTTTAAATAAAAATTCTATTCCTGATGTTAGTCCATTAACTGTCTTTTCTTTAGCTGACATCATTTTTTTAAGGTCAAAGCTTATATCCCCTACTAGGCCCATATCTATAAAATCATTTTGAGCCGTCTCCAACATTTCAGTAGAGTGAAGTAATGCCTTCGATGGAATACATCCTACATTTAAGCATGTCCCGCCAAGCGTTCCGCGACTTTCCACGCATAAAACCTTTAGGCCTAACTGCCCACAACGAATGGCGCAATTATAACCACCAGGCCCGCCCCCAATGACTATTACATCATAATTATCTGACATGAAAACTCCGTAGTTAGTCAATTATCATTAATTTAATTAATCTCAGCTTGGCTATAAACAATTGTAACATTAGAGGTCTAGCAATAAACGTTCAGGGTCTTCCAAGCACTCTTTAACTCGTACAAGAAAAGTTACAGCCTCTTTACCATCGACTATACGATGATCATAACTTAATGCTAAATACATCATAGGTCTGATAACAATTTTATCATCTATAACAACCGGGCGCTTCTCTATTTTATGCATACCTAAAATGCCAACTTGCGGAGGGTTGAGTATTGGTGATGACATCAATGAACCATAAACTCCTCCATTGGAAATAGTAAATGTTCCACCCATCATATCATCCATTGAAAGCAATCCATCGCGAGCCTTTGCCCCTAAGTCTCCTATACCTTTTTCGATACCGCCAAGCGAAAGACTATCGCAACCCCTCAGTACTGGCACTACAAGTCCTTTTGGGGTACCAACAGCTACACTAATGTCATAATAGTTTTTATAGATAATATCAGTACCATCTATTTCGGCATTAACAGCTGGAACATCCTTGAGCGCCTGGACACATGCCTTGACGAAAAAACTCATAAAGCCGAGTTTTACCCCGTGTTTTGAAACAAAAATTTCCTTATAATTATTTCGTATCCTCATTATGTTACTCATATCTACTTCGTTATAAGTAGTAAGCATGGCAGCAGTATTTTGAGCATCCTTCAAACGTCGAGATATGGTTTGACGCAACCGTGACATCCGCACTCGCTCTTCTCTTGGTTCTGATACCATTACTCCACCTTGATGAGTACTGCTTTCAGTGAGAACTGAAGAATTTAATTTGGCACTTGCGATTGCAGACAAAGTATCGCCTTTGGTTATTCGGCCACCCTTACCATGACCTTTAATGGAGGAACTATCGAGATTATTTTCTTTAATAAGTCTCTCTGCACTTGGCATAGGAGCCTTATCAGACTTCACAGTTTCAGCTTTATCATCAGAAACTGTAATTTCTTTATTATTATCAACCTTTTTACCCGCGTCAATTTGGTTTAACTCACAAAGAACCTGGCCTACTGATGCAGTTTCGCCCTCAATAACATTAATAGCACTAATTATTCCTGCTATGGGCGCTACAATCTCTTGAGAGGCTTTATCAGTTTCGAGTTCTACTATGGCTTCATCTTTAAATACAGTATCACCAATATTTTTATTCCAAGATGCCACAGTAACTTCTGATACTGACTCTCCCAAATTTGGAACTAAAATTTGAGTTGAAGAGGTTTTACTAGAAGCCGGCATGTCTTTAAGTGGGGAAGGACTAGAGTTATTTGAATTTATACGCGCCACTAAAGTTCCTACAGCGACATTATCACCCTCGCTTACTAGTATTTCTTCCATAATTCCGTCTTCAGGAGAAACAATCTCTTGAGCAGCCTTATCAGTTTCAAGCTCGAGAATAGGATCATCTTTTTTTATAATATCGCCTACTTTTTTAAACCATTGAGCAATTGTAACCTCAGAAACACTTTCACCAACATTTGGAATAATAATATCAGTCATATATTTAACCTATTTTGCAAAAGCATTGTCAATAATGCTTTGCTGTTCTCTTTTGTGTTTAGCTGAAATACCTGTTGCAGTCGAAGCTGCAGAAGGACGACCTATAAAACGTATACGGTCTTGTTTTACATTTATAGATAGTATTGTTTCATCAATCAGAGGATTGATGAAAGACCAAGCACCCATATTTTTGGGCTCTTCCTGACACCAAACAAATTCTGCATTGATAAATCTCTTTAACTCTTTATTCATTGCATGCTCAGGGTAAGGGTACAATTGCTCGACTCTAAGAATATAAACGTCATTTCTTTGAAGTTTTTCTCTTGCTTCAAATAAATCATAATAAACCTTACCAGAACAAATAATAACCCGTTTTATCTTATTATCAGAACAAAGTTTTATATTTGTTACTTCTGGTCTAAACTCTGCATCATCCCACAAAAGCCTATGAAAGTCAGAACCTGTTGCCATTTCTTTGAAAGTAGAAACACATAACTTATGACGCAGTAGAGACTTAGGACTCATATTTATTAGAGGCTTTCTAAAATTACGTTTAACCTGGCGCCTTAAAACATGGAAATAATTTGCAGGAGTGGTTACATTAGTAACTTGCATATTGTCTTCAGCACACATTTGCAAATAACGTTCGAGCCTTGCGGAACTGTGCTCAGGACCTTGACCCTCATATCCATGCGGTAAAAGCATAACAATGCCAGACATCCTTAACCATTTTTGTTCAGCACTTGAAATGAATTGGTCAACCATGACTTGAGCACCATTAGCAAAATCACCAAATTGTGCTTCCCAGATAGTCAAGCTTTTAGGTGATGCGGCTGAAAAGCCATATTCAAACCCCAAAACAGCCTCTTCCGATAAATGTGAATTTAATACTTGATAATATTCTTGTTTATCAGAAATACTATTTAGAGGTGTATATTTTTCTTCAGTTACCTGGTCTATTATATGCGACTGTCTTTGAGAAAAAGTACCTCTTTCTGAGTCTTGACCAGACAATCGAACAGGATGTCCTTCAGAAATTAAGGTTCCAAAAGCTAGATGTTCAGCAAGTCCCCAATCAATATTTTCTTCTTCAACAACTTTCTCAAATCTAGCATTTATTATCCGTTTTAAAGTACGGTGGATATTAACGGACTCAGGGATAGAAGTTATTTTTTTACCAATTTCTCTAAGCACATCTAACTTCACTGATGTATCTCCTTGGCGTCTCTCGTCTTTTGCCTCAGGCTGGGATAAACCTTGCCAGACTCCTTGTAACCAGTCTGGAGGTTGAGTTTTAAATGACTTTGCTTTTTCAAATTCAGAGTCTAATTGCTCGTAAACACTCGCTACATCAACCTGATGTTCTTCTTCAGTTATATCGCCCGCTGCGATTAAACGCTCAGCATAAATTTCTCTTGTTGTCTTTTTTCCTTCAATTGCTTTGTACATTAAAGGCTGGGTAAAAGAGGGGTCATCACCTTCATTGTGCCCGTATCTTCTATAACAGATAATATCAAGTACAACATCTTTTCCAAATTTCTGACGATACTCAGTTGCCACCCTTGCAGCAAAAACAACTGCTTCTGGGTCATCTCCGTTAACATGGAATACTGGAGCCTCAACTATAAACGCCACATCAGAGCAGTATTGACCAGAGCGATACTCACTTGGTGTAGTTGTAAAACCAATTTGGTTATTTACGACAACATGAATCGTACCCCCAGTTCTATAACCCACTAATTGGCTCATTTGGAAGCATTCCATAACAACACCCTGACCTGCAAAAGCACTATCGCCATGAAGAATGACTGCCATAACTTTTTCAGGGTTATGGGATTGATATGTCCCAGAGGCCATTTGTTGCTTTGCTCGTGCCTTACCCATAACTACTGGCGAAACAACTTCAAGATGCGAAGGGTTAGGCGCGAGAGAAAGGTGAACATTATTTCCATCAAATTGGATATCGTTAGATACGCCCAAGTGATATTTTACATCTCCAGAACCATAGTCATCACCTCCTGATGATACTCCACCTAAGAATTCATGGAAGATAGCAGAATAGGGCTTTTGCATGACTGAAGCCATCACGTTTAAACGCCCTCTGTGTGGCATGCCAAAGTTAATATCTTCAAGTCCTAATTGCCCACCTCGTTTAATGATTTGCTCTAATGCTGGCAGCAAACTTTCAGCACCATCTAAGCCAAAACGTTTTGTACCAGGATATCGCTTATGAATAAGTTGTTCAAACGATTCACCTTCAATAAGTTTATGTAAAATTGCTCTTCTACCTTCTTTAGAAAAACTAATTTCTTTATCTGGGCCTTCAATACGCTGTTGTAGCCAACTCTTTTCGTCTGGGTCGGATATATGCATAAATTGCATTCCAAAAGTCGAACAATAAGTCCGCTTAAGAATTTCTAATATTCTATTAATGGACGCAGTTTGTAGTCCTAGAACTCCATCGATAAAAATCTCTCTATCCAAATCGTTATTAGTAAACCCATATGTTGAGGGCTCTAGCTCTGAGTGCACCTCTGGTTTTACCATATTTAGTGGGTCAAGATTAGCTATTAAATGGCCTCTCATACGGAAAGCTCTGATTAACATTAGAGCACGTAAACTATCTTTAGTTGCTTGCCTAACATCTTTGATAGAAGCATTGGACATACGTTCAGAAATCTCTTTTTCTAACGTAATATTTTCACCCCAGTCTGAAGTTAGGGCTGAAGTCATGTCTCCGTTTATGTCTTTGGGCCAATTTGTAGATTTCCAACTTGGGCCATCTGCATTTAGTTTAGCATTATTAGAGTCTTCATCAAGAGAAGAGAAATATTGTTGCCAACTAGGGTCAACACTTTGGGGGTTAGCAAAAAATCTAGCTTGCATTTTTTCAAGATAAGACGCGTTTCCGCCATCGAGAAATAATGTCTCAAGCATTTCTTTATTTTTTTTACTACGACCTTTGTCAGTCATAACATACCGTCTTTCAGAGCAATTAAGCTCCTATCCGTTGAGAACTTCCATCATTGTAACGCCGAGCTTTGCAGGCGAATCAGAAACACGAATACCTGCTTTCTCCATTGCCATTATTTTATCTTCAGCACCACCTTTTCCACCAGAGACTATTGCCCCGGCATGACCCATGGTTCGACCTGGGGGAGCAGTACGTCCTGCAATAAAGCCGACCATCGGTTTTTTGATACCTTTTTTGGCCATATGCGAAACGTATTCAGCAGCTTCTTCTTCAGCGGATCCTCCAATTTCACCAATCATTATTATTTGCTTGGTATCCGAGTCGTCAAAAAATAACTCTAAGCAATCTATGAAGTTTGTCCCATTGATGGGATCTCCACCAATGCCGATGGCAGTAGTCTGCCCCAAACCAACCTGTGAGGTTTGGTAGACAGCTTCATATGTTAGTGTCCCTGAACGCGATACCACACCGCAAGTTCCTTTTTTAAATATTTTACCCGGCATAATTCCAATTTTACATTCCTCTGGAGTTAAAACACCTGGGCAGTTAGGACCTATTAATCTAGAATTTGATCCTAGAAGCGCTCTTTTTACAGGTATCATATCAGTTACAGGAACCCCTTCAGTGATTGCAATAATCAATTCCATCTGAGCCTCAATGGCCTCTAGAATTGAGTCTGCCGCAAAGGGAGGGGGAACGTAAATTACTGAAGCTGTGGCACCAGTTGCATGCTTAGCCTCAGCAACAGTATCATAATTTGGCAAACCAATGTGAGTACTTCCACCTTTGCCAGGGGTAACGCCAGCCACCATTTTAGTGTTATAATATGCAAGAGCTTGCTCTGTGTGGAATGTACCTGTTTTACCCGTCATGCCTTGAGTAATGATTTTTGTATCTCTATTTATTAGAACTGACATTATATTGCTCCAACCGCTGTTACAATCTTTTGTGCAGCATCATCTAAGTCATCAGCAGCTATAACGTTCAAACCTGAATTGTTAATAATATTCTTACCTTCTTTTACATTTGTTCCTTCAAGTCTAACAACTAGCGGAACCTCAAGGCCCACCTCCTTGACTGCATCCACAGTTCCTTGCGCGATAACATCACACTTCATAATTCCACCAAAGATATTAATCAAAATTCCCTTCACCTTGGAATCTGATGTCAAAATTTTAAAAGCGGCAACAATATTTTCTTTAGTAGCCCCCCCGCCCACATCTAAGAAATTTGCAGGTTCTGCACCATATAATTTTATAATATCCATGGTTGACATTGCCAGTCCTGCACCATTCACCATACACCCAATATTTCCATCAAGTGCTACATATGATAAATCAAATTTCTTTGCCTCAGTTTCTTTCGCGTCCTCTTCTGTGATATCCCGCAATTCTTGAATATCTTTATGCCTAAAAAGAGCGTTTTCATCGAAACTTATCTTCGCGTCTAAGCAATGTAATCTTTGGTCCTTGGTAACAATTAATGGATTAATCTCTAGCATACTCATGTCTTTGGATAGAAAGCCTTCATACAAAGTGCGACCAAGTGCATTTGCTTGTTTTGCTAGATCTCCATTCAGCTCTAATGCTTTAGCAAGCCTTCGGCCGTGATGAGGCATAAACCCAGTGGCGGGATCAATATCAAAATTGATAACTTTCTCAGGAGTATCATGAGCAACTGCCTCTATGTCCATACCCCCCTCAGTTGAAATTATAAATGATACACGCGAAGTTTCCCTATTTATAATGATAGAAAGATAGAGTTCTCGGTCAATGTCCGAACCATCCTCAATATATAGTCTATTAACTTGCTTGCCATCCTCGCCCGTTTGAGCAGTCACAAGATGCGATCCAAGCATTTGATGCGCATTTTCTACAACCTCGTCTATAGACCAAGCCAATCTGACACCGCCCTTTTCACCAGCAGATTTTTCTATGAAAGTACCTTTTCCGCGTCCACCCGCATGAATTTGAGATTTAACAACCCATAGGGGTCCGCCTAATTCTTTAGCGGCTGCTTCAGCTTCGGAGGCATCAAATATTGCTATGCCCTTAGATACCGGTGCACCTATTTGTTTAAGCACAGATTTACCTTGATATTCATGGATGTTCATGGAACTTCTTTCAACTTTTGTTTTATATAATCAGTGCTAAATTTAATCTTAACTCGATAGTGTATATAAGGGTGCTATTTCTCACTAGCAACAGCCGAAAACATATTTTAATTAAAAAAATGAAAGCTAATAGCCTTCATCGGTAAACAAATGCTAACTTTAGGACACACAGGCTAAAGTAATTAAAATAAACACCATATTTACTAAAAAAAATTACGGTCAATTGAACAATACAAAAACATTTATTTTTTTGGGAAGCAGACTAATCTTTTAGGCTAGGCTCCATCTCTTGGCACTCAGAGATTATATTCTCAACAGCTGCCACAGAGTTCATAAACATCTCACGCTCATCACTCTTCAGACGCAAGTTCATTACTTTTTCAACGCCTCTAGAGCCAATCATAGCAGGAGCCCCTACATAAAGACCTCTCACGCCAGCAATTTGTCCAGAAAGTCTGACTGCACATGGCAAAATACGCTTTTTATCACGTAAATAACTGGTAGCCATTTCGATAGCAGACTCTGCGGGAGCATAAAATGCAGAACCATTACCTAACAAAGCTACAATTTCACCGCCTCCCTTTCGCGTTCTTTCTACAATTGCATCAATACGCTCTTGGGTTGTCCATTTCATTTTAATGAGATCTGGTAGAGGAACACCATTCACTGTTGAATAACGCGTCAACGGAACCATTGTATCACCGTGCCCTCCAAGGACAGAGGCGTGTACATCTTCAACTGAACAATTGAATTCATCCGCTAGAAAATAGCGGAAACGGGCTGAGTCTAAAACCCCCGCCATGCCAACAACTTTGCGCGGTGGAAGACCAGAAAACTTCTGCAATGCCCATACCATAGCATCAAGAGGGTTGGTGATACAAATAACAAAAGCTTTTGGGGCATATTGTTTTATGCCTTCTGCAACCTGTTTTATTACACCCAAGTTCTTACCAACTAGATCTTTACGGTCCATCCCAGGCTTGCGAGGGAAACCGGCAGTTATTATGCAAACATCCGCGCCTGCTATATCTGCATAATTATTCGTACCTTTTAGTTGTGAGTCTTTCCCGAATACTGGAGCTGCTTCAGATAAATCCAACGCTTTACCCTTAGCTGTACCTTCGAAAATATCAAAAAGAACTACATCACCAAGCTCTTCGCGCGCAGCTATGTGCGCAAGTGTTCCGCCGATCATACCGGCTCCTATAAGGGCGATTTTAGCTCGTGCCATGAATATTCCTCTCATCTGTGGTTGATGGTCCTTTAACGGGTAACCAAGCGAGTCGCAATAAATATAACTAATAAATAGAGTTTATTTTAATTAGTCTTGGCCCTCAATAAGCACTCTTCTTTGACTCAGATATTCTGCACTTCTCATCTCCATAAGTCTGCTTGATGTTCTTTCAAATTCAAAAGCTCCATCACCTTTATTATAGAGATCATGCGGCTCTACCTCGGCGCTAATTATTAATTTTGTTTTTGTTTCATAAAGAGTATCTATTAATGTTACAAAACGTTTGGCTTCATTGCGATTGTGCGCACCAAGCTTAGGTACATTTTCTAAAATTAATGTTTGAAAGGCATGAGATAATTTAAGGTAATCCGCAGACCCTAATGCACGGGCACAAAGATAGTTAAAAGTTGTTCTCGCTGTTCCCGCAGCAGTTTGACTGATTACTAAATTACGCCCCTGAATCCTTAGAATTGTTTCGTGTCCCCTAGCTGCTCCTGTTAATCGTTGCCAAGCTTCATCAATAGCTGCCTCTGACTTTGGACCCAAAGGCGTGTAATATACGGGTGCAGCCTGTAGTTGCCTTAATCGATGATCTGTATCTCCCCCGAATTCATAAATTTTTAAATGAGCATGCATCATTGGTATAAAAGGTAAAAAAAGAGACCGGTTTAGTCCATTTTTATAGAGCTCTTCAGGGGCTCTATTTGATGTGGCCACCACAACAACATCCTTTCTCCAGAGAACCTCAAAAAGTCGTGACAATATCATAGCATCAGTGATATCCGTGACATGAAATTCATCAAAACACAATAATTTGGACTCCCGAGCTATTTCTTCGGCTACAGGCTTAATAGGGTCACCTTTACCAAATTTACGCCAATGGTTTATACGGGAATGCACAAGGAGCATAAAAGAATGAAAGTGTACTCTTTTTTTATCTTTTATCGCTGCCATATCAAAGAACCAGTCCATTAACATAGACTTTCCCCTACCAACCCCTCCCCAAAGATATAGACCTTTAGTAAATGTAGGGCGTAGTCGAAAATTTCGAAACTCAATTGAACGACTAGATAATAACAGCAGCAATTCATCGAGTTGTTCTGCTGCGTCTAATTGGGATTGGTCAGAAGCTAGCTCTCCAGCAGCGATCCGGGATTTTAATTCAGAAACTACACTCATAGCAAATCAAGTAAAAGAAGAATTGCTAAAAGTGGTAATCCAAAGCTAATAATTATTAAAACTAGCAGAAGTGGTTTATTTTTTATCGGTGCAGCACGCATAAATCTACCTAACGTGGCTCTTGATAAGGTCAAGAGGTAGTTAATAAGTAATTTCCTTAAGCTTTCGTTCATTTTCAGTACATAAAGTGTAATTTATAGAAACAAATCACCAAAACTGTTTTCTTTTGCGTTTAAAGATATCGGGGAGACCAAAATGGAAAAAATTAGTCAATCAGTGGCAGATACCCTACCAAGTAATCTTCAATGGCTTGCAGGGCCACTGATAGCAATAGGGGTGATAATAATTGGGTACTTCATATCAAAAATTGCACAAGGCATAGTTTCAAGTGCTATAAATCGAACTGGAATTGGGCGAAAAGTAAAGACAACAGGAGGAAATATTGGAAAATCTTTATCAAAGGCAGTTTTTTGGGTTCTTTGGTTAATATTTATTCTTACCGGTCTTGGTGAATTTCCACTACTTTCTAGTCAGCTAAGTTTTTTAAATGGCATGATGGATAATATTTTAAATTACTTACCACAGCTTGCTGTTGGCGCTTTTGTACTCACGGTGGGGATCTTTTTATCACGAGTTGTAAAAGAGGCACTTACATCAACTTTAGAAGCAGCTCAGATAGACAATCTTGTAACACGTTTCGGGTTAACTGGTGATGGAGAAAACTCTACATCCCTTGCGAAAAGTTCAGGATTGATAATCGCTGCAATTGTAATCATTACAGCTGCTGCAACTGCAATAGGAATCTGGGATATACCTGGAGTTTCGGACCCTGTAGGAAATTTATTAAATGCAATTTTAGGATATATACCAAGAATTATTGGAGCGGCAATAATTCTATGCATATTTGTTTTTATTGGTAAATTTGTTTCTAATCTGGCCAAAAGCACATTACCGGCCTTAGGGATTGATAATTCATTATCATCTTTTGCAAGCTTAGATGGTAAAGGAACAAATTTTGTACCCTCCAACGTAATTGCAAATATTGGTTTTATAGGTGTAGCATTAACAGGGCTTACAGCAGCTATGAAAGCTCTCGGTATTAATGAGTTAACGAACGTGTTTAACACTTTGCTTGAAATTGGTGGAAGGGTTGTACTTGGAGCTGTGATTATAGGCGCAGGTCTATTTATAACTAATTTTATAGCAAAAATAGTCACACAAACATCTGGTGATCTAGCAGGTAAAATAATTAAATATGCAACTATGGTAATAGTAATATTTATGGGCTTAGAAACCATGCAGCTTGGCGAGGGAATAGTTGATACTGCGTTTCGTTATTCTGCAATGGCTGCCGCAGTCGCAGCTGGAGCAGGAGGAGCAATTGCTTTTGGTCTTGGCGGTCGTGAATGGGCGGCAAAAAAACTTGAGCTATGGATGCCAAATGGTAAAAATACACGAAAAAGGTAACAGCTTTCTAAATTCCACTATCACATATGTTTTGCAGAATAGTTTCATCATTTAATTCTTCGCGAGGCAATGAAACTAGTTTAGTTATGTAACTGTAAAACATATCGTAAACCTTTCGGAATGCTATACTTCTCAGGCCTTGGTCACTCACACTCACTGGGTCAGCAGCAGGCCAATGTATTTTTATACTTTTCCCAGGAAAAATTGGACATGACTCTGCTGCCGCATTATCGCAAACAGTTATAACAATATCCATTTCGGGTCCTGCTTTGAGTTCGTTCCATGATTTTGAACAGTAGTGATCAATGGAATGTCCTCTGCTTAATAATTCTGTTAACGCATCAGGGTGTGGCTTTGCAGATGGATTACTGCCTGCCGACCATGCAGAAAATTTACCATTTCCGACATCATTTAAAATTGCCTCACATATAATTGAGCGAGCAGAATTGCCAGTACAAAGAAATAAAACATTCAACGGATAAGATTTTGGCATTTTAAAACTTTCATAGCTTGTGCAAAATCTTCGATCGCAGATTAATACCAAAAAACCAAATATTTTTTAAACTTAGATTTTTATTTTTATTTTTCGCCAACAAGTATTATAGGAACATAGATGCATATTGTAGAAGAACTTATATCAGAGCGTGCCCCTAAGCTAGTGGGCAGGCCTGCTTTATTCAAATTTTTAAGGCCAATGCTTTACAGGATGTTAGCCTATGATGCCGCAGTGTTCCTTACAGATGCGATCAAAAACAAAACTGGACACGATGCATTTCAATTAATGGCCAAACATATAAACCCCAGAATATCTGTACAAAATCTCGACCGCCTACCTAAAACAGGGAAATGTATTTTAATTAGTAATCACCCCACTGGACTTGCAGATGGCATAGCTGTTTACCAATCCATTAAAGAACGAAGACCTGATCATATTTTTCTTGCAAACTCTGATGCCTTACGCGTTATGCCACTGGCTACAGATCTATTTATTCCTGTTGAATGGAAAAAAGAAAAAAGAAGTACTAAAAAAACTCGTCGGACCCTTTTTTTACTAAAGCAAGCTTTAAAAGAAAACAAATGTATCGTAATTTTTCCAAGTGGAAGGCTCGCACAATTCACTTGCAGAGGCCTCCTAGATAGAAAGTGGGAAAGCTCGGCAGCGATGCTAGCAAGAAAATATGAAACACAAATTATTCCTCTAAAAATAGAGGCAAGAAATAGTTTTTTATACTATCTATTTGCCTGGATAAGTCGTGAGCTACGAGATATTACTCTTTTTAATGAGCTTTTAAACAAGAAGGGTAAGACATTTAAGCTAACCTTTGGTGAACCAATAAGCTCTGAAAATTTATCAAAAAATGCTGCAGAGGCGACCCAAGGCATAAGAGATGCGGTTGAAAGCCTGTAGACCAAACCCCGCTAGATTAAGCTCTTGAAACCATCATTTTCTTAACTTCAGCAATTGCTTTTGCTGGATTTAAGCCTTTTGGACAAACATTTGCACAATTCATAATTGTATGACAGCGGTAAAGCTTAAAAGGATCGTCAAGTTTTTCTAAACGCTCGTCTTGAGCATCGTCACGACTATCGACTAACCAGCGATGTGCCTGCAATAGGGCCGCAGGACCTAAATATCTATCTCCATTCCACCAATATGACGGACAGGATGTTGAACAAGACGCACATAATATACATTCATAATAACCGTCTAATTTATCTCTATCTTCTATTGTTTGGGTAATCTCTTCAGTAGGAAGAGGTGTAGAAGTGTGGAGCCAAGGCTCAATCGAAGCATATTGTTTATAGAAATTTGATAAATCAGGAACTAGGTCACGTACAACAGGCATATGAGGCAAAGGTGAGATTGATATACTCTTGCCTGATACATCCTCAATAGCTTTTGTACATGCAAGTGTATTCCGGCCACCTATATTCATAGCACAGGAACCACAAACACCCTCTCTGCATGATCGGCGAAAAGCTAGAGTTGGATCAATTTCGTTTTTTATTTTAAAAAGTGCATCCAGCACCATGGGGCCGCATTCGTCTAAATCAATATGATAAGTGTCCCAATAAGGATTACTGCCATCTTCAGGGTCATAACGGTAGATCTTAAAAGTTTTGACGTTTTTTCCACTAACCTTTGCTGGCCAGTCTTTACCCTTAGCAATCTTTGAGTTCTTAGGAAGCGTGAGCTGTACCATTAAAAATATTCCTTATTTTAAACAAGTATAATAGCAAGGTGCAAAGTATGCGACGGTTTTTTTTTGTTTTTTTGTCGCGGTCAAGGTCAACATATTATTAATTTTTACCAAACTCTTAATAAAAAACTATTCATTAGTTTTTCTATCTAAAAACTGCGGTGGTCTTTTATCTAAAAAAGACTGAACACCCTCAGCACAGTCTGCGCTTGCAAAAGCTTTACTTAACATCTCACTTTCCATCATGTGTAAATCAAAAGGGCCTTTGCCAAGCATGGACTCTCTCAACAGTTTCTTATTATTGGAAACGCTGGTTGGGGAACAATTGACCGCTATATCTCGAGCTAATTCAAGGGACCTTTTGAGTACACCCTCTGGTTCACATATCTCGGCTATTAGGCCGCCATCATAAAGCTCCTGAGCCATCATAATGTTACCCTTTAAAATCCATTCATTTGCTTTAGAAAAGCCAACAAGTTTAGGAAGGAAAAAACTTGCTGCACCGTCAAAGACTATTCCTCTTCTTGCGAATGGAAAGGCAAATTTTGATTTTTTCGAAGCAATTCTTATGTCCATAGCTAGGGTCATTGTTGCACCTATACCAACAGCTGCACCGTTGATTGCAGCAATAATGGGTGTATCACAATCGAATATTGCCAAGTTTAAAATGCCCCCAGCATCACGGTTTATGCCATTTATTGCTTCTGCACCCATTCCACTATCAAGGTTAGCGCCTCCAAATCCCTCGCTGATATCAGCGCCAGCACAAAAAGCCCTTCCAGCTCCAGTGACAACAATAGACCTCACAGAAGAATCCTCATCAGCAGAAACGATTGCCTCTAAAAGTGCTGTGTGGAGCTCCATGTTGTAGGAATTCATAGTTTCGGGTTTGTTCATTGTGATTAGAACAACAGAAGGTGTCTGCTCATCTCTTACTGAAAGTACAAGTGACATTGATTAGGCCTTTTCATTTATTTTATGACCATCCTGATTGAATCATTTATGACGGAACAAAACTCAACTTGATTTATTTTAGTATACTCTTTTCTTTGGTTTGATGTAATCTATACCGTCCGTCATAGTATGTTGATGGACAGGACGATAATTAATTTTAACCTTATTTTTATCAGCATCGTACCAAGCCAGAGTGTGCTTCATCCACTTCTTATCATCGCGGTCTACATAATCCTCGTGTGCATGAGCACCACGAGACTCTTTTCTATTGTTTGCTGAAGCCATAGTTACCATCGCTTGGCAAATTAAATTATCTAACTCAAGGGCTTCCATGAGATCTGTATTCCAAACCATTGTTTTATCATAAACCACAACGTCTTTGATGGATTCAGCAATAGCTGTTACTTTATCAACTCCCTCTTCCATACTTTCTTCAGTACGAAAAACAGCACAGTGCTCTTGCATCGCTTTTTGAAGGCTCAGCCGAATTTCAGAAGTTTTCTTTGATCCACTAGCTGCTTTGAATTTTTCTAGTCTATCAAGAGAGGGCTGTCCCGCATCTTTGGAGAGAGGTTTTTGTTCAGCGTTAGCCTTAATTGTTTCCCCGCAGCGCATACCGGCGGCCCGTCCAAACACAACTAGATCAATTAAACTATTGGAACCTAGTCGATTTGCTCCGTGAACAGATACACATGCTGCTTCACCAACTGCCATTAACCCTGGAACAATAGCATCAGGATCTTTGCCTTTTTTGGTTAACACTTCGCCGTGATAATTAGTTTGTATGCCACCCATGTTGTAATGGCACGTCGGCAGGACCGGTATAGGCTCTCGAGTTACATCGACGCCAGAGAAAATCTTGGCCGTCTCGGAAATTCCAGGTAACCTTGCAGCCAATACCTTAGGGTCAAGATGGTCGAGATGTAAAAATATATGATCCTTATCTTTACCCACACCTCGGCCTTCGCGGATTTCCATGACCATAGCACGGCTCACCATATCACGCGGAGCTAGATCTTTCACGCTAGGGGCATATCGCTCCATGAAACGCTCTCCTTCGGAATTTGTTAAATACCCTCCTTCTCCGCGGGCACCTTCCGTAATAAGGCATCCTGCCCCATAAATTCCTGTTGGGTGAAACTGAATGAACTCCATATCCTGAAGGGGCAAGCCTGCTCTTAAAACCATAGCATTGCCATCACCGGTGCATGTGTGAGCTGATGTAGCACTGAAAAATACTCTTCCGTAGCCGCCTGTTGCTAGAATAACTTTTTGTGCTCTAAAGCGATGCAATGTTCCATCGTCTAACTTCCATGCAGTTATACCTCTACAGACGCCATCTTCCATTATCAAATCCAAAGCGAAATACTCTATGAAAAATTCAGCTTCATTACGAAGTGATTGTCCATATAAAGTATGCAACATTGCATGACCTGTACGGTCTGCAGCAGCACAGGTTCTTTGAACTGGAGGTCCTTCTCCAAATTCTGTTGTATGACCACCGAATGGTCGCTGATAAATCTTTCCGTCTTCATTACGCGAAAACGGCATTCCCCAGTGCTCCAATTCATAAACAGCTTTTGGGGCTTCACGGCACAAATATTCAATACTGTCCTGATCTCCAAGCCAATCAGAACCCTTGACTGTATCATACATATGCCAGCGCCAGTCATCCGGACCCATGTTTCCTAAAGACGCGGCAATGCCCCCTTGAGCTGCGACAGTGTGAGAGCGGGTAGGAAATACTTTACTGACACACGCTGTTTTTAAACCTGCTTGAGCTGCCCCAAGGGTAGCCCTCAAACCAGAACCGCCTGCTCCAACAACAACAACGTCATATGTATGATCTATCCATTTTGTCATTATGCTGTTCCCAAAGTTAGTCTAAAAATTGTATATGCAGCTGTAATCCATACGATTGAAGCTAATAGACGGTTGGCAGTCAATGATGCGGAACGTAACTTACCCCCAAAATAATCCATTATTACTTCATCAAGTTCAAGCTTAGAATACCAAAGCGCAGAGGTAAAAAATGCCATAAAACCAACCCCTCCTGAAGTACTTCCAAGCCAATTATCAAAGCCTTGTGAACCACCTGTTACAGCTTCAGCTGCGCTGATGAGCACGAACGGCAAACTTATAATAAGCCCATAACCAACAAGATTATGTAGTTTCGCGTGAGTAGAGTTTTTCGACACCTGCAGTCTCCTAAACACTCATTAACAATATGCAAAATGTCCAAATTAAGGCAATAATTATCATTAAATAAGATAGTGTGTTGTTTTTAACTGGATCCATCATAGATCCGTTATTCCATATCGCATGTCGCACCTGAGCCAGAGCCATGAATGTGAACGCGAAAATAAATACCCCGAAACCAATCAATCCGATTGGGCTAAAAATGATAAACTCCAGAGGTAGAGAACCAATGTTAGACAGGTAAAAAATCCCAATAGTTACGATTATTAAACCAACATAAGCAACTATAGCGCTAGCACGGTGTAAAATAGAACTCAGCATAGCTGGGTGCCATTTCCAAACTTGCAAGTGAGGCGCCATAGGGCGTTTGTTATTCCATTTAGCAGACATACAGTACTTTCATTGAACAGGGGAGCAAGTTAGCTACACTTATTGATGAGTCAACGTCGAATCTAGCAGTATTTTAGGTCAGAATGCCACGCTAAATGAACTCCTCTGCTTGACCTTTAACCATCTGATGACTAATTACGGGTGATGACAGTAAGACCTATACTCACAGTACCCGACCCAGTTTTAAAGCAAGTTTCTAAACCCATTGAAAGTGTCACTGATGAAACTCGGGCATTAATGGATGATATGTTAGAAACAATGTATGCAGCTCCCGGAATAGGTCTTGCAGCCATTCAAATTGGTGTTCCATTAAATGTTATAGTGATGGACCTTGCTAGAGAAGACGATCAACCCAATGTAAAGTACTTCGCTAATCCTGAGATACTAGAAACTGCAGAAGATCTATCAACTTATGAAGAAGGATGCCTCTCAATACCTGACGTATTTGACTCAATTGAAAGACCAGAAAAAGTAAAACTTACATATTTGGATTATGATGGAAAACGAGTAACGGAATGGTGCGAAGGCCTTTACGCCACCTGTATACAACATGAAATGGACCATCTTAAAGGTGTAGTTTTCATAGATTACCTATCGCGCCTTAAAAGGGATCGAGCAGTGAAAAAAGTTCAAAAATCAAATAAATTAAAAACTGGTATTTGAGACTCAAAAGGCGCCTTAAAATGAATATTAAAATAAAAAAAGTAGGGCCCTAAAGTGTCTTTAAGTATAGTTTTTATGGGAACACCTGAGTTTGCAGTTCCTTCACTAGCAGAAATTATTGCTAACGGTTATAACGTGAAAAGAGTTTATACTCAGCCTGCAAGAAAGTCTGGGCGTGGCAAAAAAATTACAAAATCTCCAGTACATCAATTTGCAGAAATTATGGGTATTCCCGTTGAAACCCCAGAAAAATTCGATGATCCAGAGATTATCAAAGAACTAGAAGATTTACAGGCTGATGTGTGCTGCGTTGTTGCCTATGGACAAATTTTACCAAAAAAAGCTCTGATGTCTACTAAATTTGGTTGTTTAAATCTGCATGCTTCTCTTCTCCCTAAATGGCGGGGCGCAGCTCCAATACATCGAGCTGTAATGGCAGGAGATAAACAAACTGGAGTGCAAATACAGCAAATGAAAGAAAGCCTAGATACCGGTGACATACTGCTGTCAGAATTTATTAGTATCGGAGATAAAGACACAACAGGATCTTTATTTCAAACTATTTCTAGAATTGGTGCAAGTATGTGGCCTAGAGTACTTAGCGCGCTTGAACGCGGCGGACTTCGTCCATACGCGCAAGAAGGTAAATCTACTTATGCGCGCAAAATCAAAAAAAATGAATCAAGGATTAATTGGAACCTGCCCGCTGATAAAGTGGACCAGCACATACGCGGTCTCTCGCCTTTTCCTGGGGCATGGTGTGAAATCAACGGCGAACGCGTCAAAGTCCATATGAGCGAACACTTAAAGTATAATAATTTAGATGGCAACCAAGCAGGAACAGTTCTTGAAGAGAACTTAACAGTGGCATGCGGTCAAGGCGCGGTTCGTCTAATAGAGGTCCAGCCTGCAGGAAAGTCAAAGATGAGCGCAAAAGAATTTTTAAAAGGTAGGAAAGTAATTTTAAAGAATGTTTTGAAATGATTAAATCATCAGAAATATGTAATTATTATTTGTCGTTTACTCTAGTTGCTTTTTATGCCGCGCTATAAATTAACTATTGAGTATGATGGTGGCCCGTACATGGGCTGGCAACGGCAAAATCATGGCCCAAGTGTTCAGGGTGTCCTTGAAAATGCAGGGAAAAAGTTAAATCACAATGAACCTGTTGAAGTATATGGTTCAGGACGGACAGATAGCGGCGTGCATGCATTAGCCCAGATAGCTCATATGGATTTAAAAAAAGAATACCGTACTGATAAAATACGTGATGCTATGAATTTTCACATGGCTAGTGACCCTGTAACCATTCTTAAAGCAGAGGTGGTTCCAGATGACTGGCATGCGAGGTTTGATGCTATGGAAAGAAGATACCTATACCGTGTTATTGATCGTAGAATGAAGCTATCATTAGACAAAGGTAGAGTTTGGAGAGTTCCAGTAAAGCTCAATGAAGATACCATGCACCAAGCCGCTCAGTATCTTGTAGGGCAACATGACTTTACAACATTTAGAGATACGCAATGCCAAGCTAAAAGCCCTACAAAAACTATCGATGCCATAACTGTAATACGCGAAGAAGAAGAAATTCATTTTCATTTTAGCGCAAGAAGTTTTCTACATAAGCAAGTAAGGTCGATGGTTGGTAGTCTAATTGAAGTTGGCCTTGGAAAGCAGAAACCATATGCAATAAAAAAAATGCTCGATAGCAAAAAAAGAACACTTTGCGGTCCCGTGGCACCACCGGATGGATTATATCTGATATCTGTAAAATATTGAGAACTTTTTTAATTAATGACAGCGCTGTCAATAATTGATTGACAAATTTATAGGACCTGTGGTTAGAGTAGGTGTATAAAAACTCTTAAAAAAACTAAGATGACATTAAGAAAAATTACCATATTAATTATTATGTTTCTAGCAGTCCTTCCTGCTTGTGGTGGAAGTTCAGAAAATTCTGCACCTCCCCCTGTTGTAATAGCACCTCCAGTTGTAACGCCCCCTCCTTCTGCAGAGAGGCCCATCACCCCAGAGGCACCACCAGAGGGTCCAAGTTATCACCCAGCCGATAAAGGATGGGAGCTTATGTGGTCTGATGAATTTAATGAAACCTCAGTAGACACTAATAACTGGAACTTAAAAAATGAATGTTGGGGAGGCGGAAATGATGAAAAACAATGCTACACTGATAGAAAAGATAATATCGAAACCATAAATGGTGTAATACGACTTGTCGCATTAGAGGAAACATTTACTGGCCCAAATAGAGACAGCGACCCAACACAAAGCACACAGCCCTACACGTCAGGAAAAATTACAACTGAAGGGCTTCATGAATGGACCTATGGCAGAATAGAATTTAGAGCTAAACTACCAGAGGGGCAAGGAAGTTGGCCTGCATTTTGGATGCTGGGCGCCTCAGATGTTTATGGAGACACCTGGCCCTTATATGGTGAAATTGATATAATGGAGGCAGTTAACCTGGGAGCACGTTGTGATGAATGTAATGGAACAGATGGAGAAAATAGAACCGTGTATGCCCTTCATTTTGGAAGTTTATATCCAAATAACAGTATAATTGATGGAAGGACGCATTTGACTGACAAATCTAATCCAGCAGACAACTATCATGTATGGGCCCTCGAATGGGGAAAGGGTGTAATTAAATGGTTCCTCAATGGCGAGCTTTACGGAACGGTCAGGAATGACGCTTGGTTTACAGATGGAGCCCCCGACAATATCAACGCACCTTATGACCAGCCCTTTTACTTAATCTTAAATCTTGCAATAGGAGGAGGATTTCCTGAACCATTAAACGAAACAGGGATATCAGATGATACACTACCAAATCAATTTCTGATAGATTGGGTTAGAGTGTATCAATGCAGCACTGACTTTAGAAATGGCCTCGACTGTATGTCTTAAAAATAATTAGGCAGCTCAATTAAGGCTTGTTAAAATAATGGAGAGACCCACCAAGTTGATTCCACAACCAGTTAAAATTGCAGTTCCATTTTTTAAAGAAAGTACACTTTTTGCTAAACAAATATCTACTATTAGTATTGTTAAAAATCCCATTAAAGCAATAAAATTTGTTAAATAAAATGGAATTAATCCAAGACTGTGAAAATAAAAAACTATCCCTACAAAAATAGACAGCCATACAATGCACCAATGACGAGTTATTAACCAAGGCCTGAGCCGATCTTGAAAGTCAAAAATCATCGCAACAATCAATGCCATTGCTGAGAAACTAAGTAGATATAAAAAAAGAATTACAGTTATCGATGTTAATGGCAAGACCTCAAAGAGGCTATCATATTTCTCACTATTTTTCTTACTTTGCAAAACATATGCAACTAAATAAAAGCTCGGTAGAATTAATACTAATCCAAAGAAACTTTTGAAGACTCCTTCGCGGTTTAATTCAAAGAAATCTTCCCACCCTAATTTGCCAAGAAGGACCGCAAAACATCCTTTTAAATTGGCATAGATATTCAATTGAAGTAGCTCTGTAAAACTTCTTTATAAATTTTAGTTAAAGATAATATATCCTCAACATTAACTTGCTCATTAACTTGATGCATAGTTGCACCCACAAGTCCAAACTCTGCAACAGGTGCATAATGGGTGATAAAGCGAGCATCTGAAGTGCCGCCCGAGGTAGATAAATCCGGCACTACTCCAAGAATTTTTTTAGCGGAGCTTTGAATAATATCTGTCAGTTTGCAAGGAGGGGTCAAAAAGCTTTCACCCGAAACTCTCACATTTAAGTCAATTGATCCTTCAAAGTTTGTGCGAGCATCACTAATGATACCTTCTATCCATTTAACAAGTGTGGAACTGTTATGTTCAACATTAAACCTAATATTAAAACGAGCACCCGCTTTTTCAGGTATCATGTTTTCCGTGGGATTACCCACATCAACAGTGGTTATCTCTAAGTTTGAAGGTTGAAAAAACTCTGAACCATCATCAAGATTACGCGATTGTAGGCTATTAATAATATCTACCAAAATAGGGATTGGATTAATTGTAAGATGCGGATAAGCGACATGTCCTTGCTTTCCTATAACTGTTATCTCTGCATTTAATGACCCGCGCCTACCATTTTTAATCATTTCTCCCATTTTCGTTGGGTTCGTTGGCTCTCCTACGAGACAATGATCTATTTTTTCACCCTCATCAGTTATTGCTGAAAGTAATTTCTTTGTACCGTTAACTGCAGGTCCTTCTTCATCGCCTGTTATTAGAAAACTAACCGATCCATCAGGTTTCCAGCCTGTTTCAAGCAATTCGGACATTGCCCCTACAAAAGCGGCTATGGCGCCCTTCATGTCTGCGGCGCCGCGCCCAACCAGTTTGCCATCCTTGATTTCGCCTGCAAATGGGTCGAGGTCCCATCCTTTTTTATCACCGGGTGGCACAACATCTGTATGTCCTGCAAAGCAAAAATTTGGAGCTTTATCGCCCATGCGTGCGTACAAATTATCTACTCTGTCTTCCCCAGATCCAAAAGGATAGCGGCGACATCTAAAGCCAAGAGCAGATAGCTGTTTTTCCAACCTATCGAGGGCTCCTTCATCTCTTGGTGTAACAGAAGGGTGTTTAATCAAGTCAGCCGCAAATTTTACAGGATCTATTGAATTTCTTATACTCATGATACTAACTAGTCCCTGATGAATAATACATGCAAGTTTTTTATCTTTCTGGTATTTCGCAAACGATACCTGTAGGGCCATGCATGCAATACCCGTTAGGATTTTTAGCAAGGTATTGCTGATGATAATCTTCTGCAGGGTAATAGATCGGAGCGGTTTTTAGTTCAGTGGTTATTGTTTTCCCGTAAGCAATTTCATATCTGGAAATTGCCTCTTGGGCCTTAATCTTCTGAGTGTCTGTGTAAGTATAAATAGCGCTTCTATATTGCGAACCACGGTCATTACCTTGTCTATTGCCTTGAGTGGGATCATGATTTTCAAAAAAAACTTTTAGAATTTTATCAAAATT